>SXGQ01382103.1_pt1 | contig 193879 bp, 172 predicted proteins | sample 3178371 | NCBI WGS metagenome assembly SXGQ01 (sample SAMN11356859, study PRJNA531348) | freshwater metagenome | isolation source: freshwater sample F1-20 | place: China: Fuxian Lake, Yuxi | collected 2017-12-25 | reverse complement strand
TTAACACCTCTGGCTTGTTCGGTCCTGTTACGTTAACACTGAAATCAGAATTATAAGTAACGGTTCCTTCGCCTGACTGACCTTTTTTGGTTGTCACCAAAATTACTCCATTCGCTCCACGAGCACCATAAATGGCTGTTGAAGATGCATCTTTCAACACCTCAACTGAAACGATATCATTTGGATTCAAATAGTCAATCGCATTGGAAAATTGATTCAATGTTCCTTGAGGAAGCATTACTCCATCCACTACATATAAAGGATTGTTTGATGAGTTGATTGAACTAAATCCACGAACACGAACCGTAGTACGACCACCTGGACGACCAGAGTTGTTGTTCACTTGAACACCTGCCATACGACCAGCCAAAGCTTGGTTTAATGAAGATGCTGGACGCTCTAACAATTGATCCGTCTTTATTGAACTTACAGCACCCGTTAAATCAGATTTACGTTGAGTACCGTAACCGATCACGACTACTTCAGATAAGTTCTGAGCATTTGCTGCCAAAACAACATTGATCAATGTCTGACTTCCTACAGTGATGGTTTTGCTGTCATAACCCACTGAAGTGAATGTTAATTGGCTACTTGCGCCAGGAACCGAGATGGTGTACTTTCCATCAATGTTTGTACTTGTTCCTCTACTGGTTTCCTTTAGGATGATGTTAACACCCACTAAGGCCTCTCCTTTTTCATCGGTAACTTTACCGGTGATGGTAATGTCAGCGAGAGCATTATTGTCACCTTTCAATAATGATTCATTTTCTGAATTTATACCAATTGATTGCTCATCATTTTTACGCAAAACGATTCTATTGCTAACTTGAAAGTATTGAATATTTAGGGGTATTAATAGCCTATTTAACACACTGGATAAGGCTTCATTATTCGCAATTACATTTACTTTTTGACTAAGTTTCAATGCACGTGAATTATAGGAAAACTTCACTTGAGCCGATTTTTCAAGTTCTATCAAGGAATTTTCTAAGCTCACGTTGTTAAGAGTTATTGACACTTTGGTATCAAGTATTTCTTGAGCTCTTACGGGCACGGCAAATGCTATGCTAGAAAATATAAGTAAAATGGCTAATTGGGTTAAGGATATTTTCACGATTTTATAGAGGTCCCATCGTTTACTAAAACATTTTTTCATAATTTTGATTGTTAAGGTTGATACTTTTTTACGGGTTTCGACTAATTTCCAAACCTTTACAGAGGCTTTTGGAAATTCTTTAGAGCGTCTGAAATGTTACAGCATTTCGGCGCTTTTTTTATTTCTTATTTTTCCATATGTTATTATTTGCATCCATTTGAAATTATTTTAATATAGTTGCCATTCATTTCGTATCGGCTATTACTGCCCAAACTTTCACATATAATTTTCAACTTTTCAGGTAATGGTACATCGCTTAGCGATGTAGTCAAATAACATTCTTTTAATTTATCTTCCGGAAAGTCGATGGTAATCAAATAACCTTGCTCTAAGGTTTTAAATATTTGATGAACAGGGATATCCTTAAAATCGAAGCTTAATTGCTCCATCGTATTTGTCGCAGCTAGTAAAGGTTTATCTTGTGTGATATCTAATATTTTTTCAAAAAGTTGTTCTTTTCTAACAAACCTGGCCGCTTGGTTAGGTAAAAGCATGACTTCTTCTAAAGTGGCATTGCGAATATTTTGATTTGAACTAACTTTTACTTTACCCGTACGTACCAATACTTCAACGTTTGGTTGATTCGCATATGCAATAACCCTAAAACTTGTTCCATATACTTTCGTGACAGTTTCATTAGCATAGACATAAAAGGCTCTATTTGGATCTTTACTAATTTCAAAAAAGCCTTCACCAGAAAGATAAACTTTGCGTTCATTTCCTGTAAATATTTTAGGATAACTAAGTTTACTATTGGGCTGAAGTAAAACAGAACTTGCATCAGATAATGTAATGAGTTGGGGTTTATCCGAATTATTGGTTTGTTCAATTAATCCATTTAAATCACTTTTGACCAACTCTTGATAGGTAATGGTTGTATTTTGAGGACTTGATAAATTAGCATAATATAAAAATGTAGCCAAACCCACAACAAAAACGGCAGCTGCAGTTCTAAACCATGTATGATGCCAAATCGCTCTAAAAGGGAGCTCCTCATTAGACCTACCGATTTTTTTCCAAACTTTTTGGAGTGCCTTTTGTGTTTCTTGATTAGTTAAGGGTGTCTGCTCGACTTTCATTCCAATAATCCATAGTCGAGCTTCCTCTACCAATTTGGCACGATATGGATTTTCCACAGTCCATTCGCTCCAATTTAAAGGATCATCATTTCCTTTAACCCATTTTTGAAAAGACTCATCTGATAGAAAGTCTTCTATCTTATTGTAAGAATTCCGATTTTGCATTTGAATTTTGATTTCAAATACGGAGAGGCTAAGAATTACATTTGGTACCCACTAAATTGAACTTTTTTTTTAAAATTAATTTGGTGAAAAGTTCAAGAGTAGAAATAAAGCTGAAATTGGGAAATCTCTACGGAGTTGAAGAATTGCCCGATGAAGAAGATTTTTTGTAGACTGGTAATTTAAGTTTAGCACATCAGCCACTTGATCGACCGTAAGCCCTTGGTGGTAACGCAAATAAATGGCTTCTTTTTGTCGATCAGAAAGCTTATTAATACTTTTATTTAATTGCTCCACTTTTTTAGCTGTAGTCTCATCTGCAATCAAGCGGTCTTCGATTGAAAAATCAAATAAAAATTCTAGCGAATCAGTGTTTTTGATATTTGAAAAAATATGTTCACGATGATGAAGCCTAGCTATTCGCTTTCGTACACTTGATAGTAAATACGCTTTAACCACCATGGCCTCATTTAGTTTATAGCGATACGTCCAAATATCAACAAATACATCTTGCACGCAATCTTTTACCCTATCTTCTCCAGTCATTAACGTTTTTCCGTAATAGACAAGCATACTGTAATACCTTTCAAATAACGAGGAAAATGCTTCTTCGTCGCCCGACCTTAACTTATTCCAAAGGTTAGAATCACTAAATTTGTTAATATTTGACCTGATTTTTTCCAAAATAAAGAATTTTCCAAATCGAGACTAAATATTTTTCTAGTATCTATTTGTTAACTTATTATCAATTTGCTTTCAAATATTAATATTATTTCTTGAAATATGCGCCACATTCATTTTTTTTAAATATATTTTTATTGAAACTAATTTAAATGATACCATTATCGATAGGTAATTTGTTTATTCAATCCCAACACTCGTTTGAGTTTTTAAATATTAATGAATCCGGATTAAAATATAATTTGATATAATTATAAGTTATTCTCAATTAACAATTTAAATAACGTGCTTATATATACGTCATCAGTCTAAAGGGAACTTTTTCTTAATGAATTTTTTAATTTGAATTTTCTTTTTTTCTGTGCATTCATTTGCTGTTAATATATTCTCATAGTTCAATCCGATATGTTTTAAGGTTTCAATTTTGTTAAGATAATTGTTTGAAAACGCAATCTACGAAACAACCATTATTGGTCACTTTTATAACAAGATTTCAACGTACAATGGCAAATTGATTTGAGATTTCAGACAAATTAGAAATGTACCTAGAGGCAAAATTAAGCAAAATTCTGCTTTCTGTTTTGCTTTATCTGGACCATGGCAAGCAAAGCATTTATCAGATAAAATAGGCTTGACATGAATATTAATGTCAATTTCATTAGGTAAATTTTTTAATTCTAACGCCACCCCTTTGGGCATCGCATCTTTTTCCTTGAAGCCAAAGGACAGGAATAAACAAGCACATAAAATTTGCACTATTGGGAGCTTCATTTATTTGGATCTAGACGTTTAGGTGAAATTGTATCTGCTAATTTAAAAATAAATTGGCCTGATTCAATCTTTAATTTTGGCCTCATCTTTTTTAACGCATTTATTCCGCTTTCAGAAACCTTTGTATCCCAAAGATATAAAACTTTTAGATGTTGGCATTCCGCCAACTTCATTAAACCAACATCCGTAATTTTAGTCCCATAAAGGTTCAATTGTTCGAGTTGGCCTAAGTCTTTGAAAATTTCCAAATCATCATCTTTCAAATTAGTATGACCTAAATTTAAAACCCTTAGGTTTGAAAAATCTCGAAGTGCAGAAAAATCAATTTGGTCAGAATTATTTAATTTAAATTCTGTCACTTGTGTTTTAATAGATTTCGATTGGGCCAATAAAGCATTAAAATCGGATTTGACATTAATGAAATTTAAACTAATCCATTGGTTTTTTGCTCCCGAGGAAACGACACTAATTTTAGCTTCCTTTAATTTATCTAAAACTAGATTTTCAGTTGGGCCAAAAGGTTCCACATCAATTTCATTTTCTACAAGAATTTTATCTGAATTGGGTAAATCAATGGCCTGGCTACTTAATTCACTAGATGCTAGAACCATTTTTTGTTCAACCTCCCCAAAAGGTGCGCCCGTTGAAATCCATTTTTCAATGAATTGTATTTCCAATAAAGTCAATTGCTTTTTGCCTGTTGGCGGCATATGAAGATCATCATCTTCAGGTTTTACTAAATAAGCATATAAATGACTTTTTAGGGAATTTCCTGGAATCAATATTCGACCATTTTTACCACCCTTGCGAATAAAAAATTCAGAATCTAAACGCAGCCCACCTTTCTTTTTTTGAATGGAATGACACGAGTAGCACTTCGACTTTAATATAGGGACAATTTGATCCTCATAGGGATAGAAATAGGCTTTTGTTTCTCCTTGAGGATTTTCAATTTTTAACGATCGCCTGTTTTTCGTTTGAATGGTGACTGAAGAGTCAACAGCCGGCTTTAAAAAGTAACCTTCTCCGTACGTTAAAATGGATCCATAATGACCAGTGACAATAATTAAAATCAATAAACCCGCGAACAGATAATTCCGATATCGAATCCAAAAATAGGAGGCGAGAGCTAGGATAAAGGTGGACATCCCAGACCAGCGGTGAAAAAAAACAATTTCATCATTATATTCGCCGCTTGAAGCTAAAAGCCAACCAGCTAGGCAAGAAATCCCTGCCAAAATACTTCCAATCAATACGAGTATGGAAATGGAAGAATTAAAATCCTTTTTAGAAAAAATTTGAGAAAATTGTAGAGCAATAGCCATTAGAAGAATTCCAATGGGGAAGTGAATCAATAGTGGATGCAATTGACCTACAAACTCAGAAAATAATGCAAGCCTTGTAATTTCCATAGGCAATACCTATTCATATATTCCTTTGGCTATTTTTTCACTGATTGATTTTGGAGCCACCCATGCTAAAAATGCACCTAACTTATTAATGAATCCGGTGATAACTTCTGGTTTTTTTGCAAACATCCCATCTACAGCAATTTTGGCCACGGACTCCGCAGTCATGGTCACTTTTTTGGCTGCATTTCTGGCTTTGTCTGGTAAATTGGCCCGATCATTAAATGAACTTGTCGTTGCACCTGGACTGATAGCCGTCACTGAAATCCCTTTCTCCTTCCATTCATGAAACAAACCACGAGAAAAATGTAAAACAAATGCTTTAGATGCAGCATATAAACACATCAATGGGATTGCTTGATAAGCAGATGAACTAGCAATATTTAGCACATAAGCCTGACCCTTTCCAGTAAGCATGGGATAAAATGTATGGCAAGCTTCTACCAATGCATTCATATTAACCTGCATCATTTGTTGGTTTTCAACAAATGAGTATGATTCAAATTCCCCCACTAAACCATAGCCAGCATTATTGACCAGAATACGCAGGTCAACTTGCTTTTCCAAAACCCACTGATATATACGTGTCACGGACCCTTGATCACTTAAATCTGCTACTAAGTAGTCAACCGTATTGGCATATTTTTTTTCAATCGCCTCTTTAACTTGTTGGAGCTCATAGGAATTCCGAGCGACGATCAATAAATCATAGCCACGCGAAGCCAGTTCATTGGCTATTTCTTTTCCAATCCCTTTACTAGCTCCAGTAATTAATGCGTAAGACATAAATAATTTTCTTTATGATGAAAAAAATCTGCTCAATGAGCAGCTTTAATCTTATTTCTTGGGAGCAACAGCACCAGGGGCAGCAGCAGCTGGTGGTGCAGGGTTAAAATATGCTTTTATATCAGGGTCATCTGCTTTAATCTCCTGCGCTTTTGTGAACAATTCTTTCACTTTAGCCTCATCTTTTGTTACAGATAAATGATATCCACCTAAAAACTTATATGCCTCAAATAATTGATTCTTATCTTCTTTGTATTGAGTACTTTTTTCAGCTTTTAACTGATCCACTACCGCGATGAATTTTTCATAGTAAGGAGCACCTAACCATTTCGTTCCATCATAATCGATAAAGTTGTTGGCACGTGCACGATTGATATAAAATGGAGGCCATTTATCATTCACTGAAATGGACTTAGCAAACATTGAATCAGCACGCATCGCCATGGCTGGTCGGCCAATCGTATCTGCTTTATTGATGTAGGCAGCTGTTAAATATAAATCCATAGCCACTTTAAAATAATCTCCTGATCCTACCGTTTGAGCTCTTTTCACTTTCCATTCAATCGATTTAGTCCCAGCAATAGAAGCCTCTAAATATCTTTTTTGCTTATATCGAATGTCATGAATCAAAGTATACACATTGTTATTGGTATCTAAAGGTGCCGCTTTTTCCATGTAAGCAATGGCTAAAGAATCCTTACCTAAACCCTGATATCCTTTACCGAAGTATAAATCATCCATAAAGTAAGGCTTAACTCCTTTTTTTACCATCTCATCTAAATTGTCGATACCTTGTTGGAAATTACCCATTTCAACGCGTGAATACCCACGCATACGGTAAATATCATTATCACGAACTCCACGCTTATCAGCCTCATCCGTATATTTCATCGCTCCATCATAATCCTTAGAAAGGAAAAGCAATTTGGCTGTTTCCATCGTAACCTCTGGAGTGGCTTCTGCTTTTTCAATGTACTTTCTAAAATACCGAGAAGCATTTTTATACTGACCACCGATGATCAAGTACTCACCATAACGACGATGTCCAGGAGCATAATTTGAATCTAAATCCAAAGCCTCCTTATAACGTGCTTGCGTTTCTTTATAATTTTTTCCTCTTAAATAAACAGTACCAATTTTAACCTTAGCTTTTACATTGCGTGGATCTTGAGCAATAGCAGCTTCATAAGCTGTCACCGCATTTCCTCCATCGTTCTTAATTAAAAACGCGTCTCCTTTTACAATGTAATGCTCAGGCGCAGGCAATTTTTTATCCTTTAACATACGCTCTTGAATCACATCAATTAAACGTATGGCCTCACCTGGGTCATTATTATTCGCGTTAAAGCTTTCCTCTTTTCCTAAAATATAATACATGGAGTAAGCCTCAGCTATGCGATATAAAACATCAATATTTTTTGATTTTGTGTCTGCAATAATTTTATTAAACTCGACTTTAGCAGCAGAAACATTATTTTGTCCTACTAAAATAGAAGCTAAACCGACTTGATTTAAAGGGTTTTTAGGATCTGCAGCTTTCCCTTTTTCAAAACTAATTTTGGCATTATCCCAATCGCGTAAATGCAAATAGTATAAACCTAAATTGAAGTAATTCTCACCCGTAGGAGCAGAAGCCACAAGTCCTTCAAAAACTTGTTTAGCCCTACTTGGCTGATGTCGATCTAAAAAACGAAAACCGTCTTGTACCGTTTGACTAAATGCTACGTTGGATATTAATAATCCTATACCTAATATCCATGCTTTAAATTTCATCATTGTAAGTTTTAATTTTTTGCTAAAATAATTTTTTTCTAAGGCTTAGAACATCAAAATGTTCAACAATATAATCTAAAAGTTTCATTAAAATCGAATGACAAAATTAATTATAAAAATTTAGATTTTGTCAATTAAAAAAACAAATTCTTTACTATTGGTTAATTTGGTACGTTCTAATCGTGATAGGTCGGGTCAGCGGAATCAAGCCCGCCTTTAATACAATGAGTTGACCCATCTCGCCACAAACGTAATTGACAAAACCTGTTCCTAAACCTAGATGTGATTCTTTTAAAATCAACTTAATTTCCCTACGCAAAGGATACGTTTTTAAGGCCAAATTATATCCAAAAGGTTGCAAATATTTATCTTGTGTCAATCCATCTTTTTCAGCGACTGACATCACATGAACCGATTTAATGAATCCTAACGAAGTAGGGTTATCTCCATCACTAATCCAGTTTGATCCAATAATTCCCAAAGCATTCGAATGATTTTTAACATACTCAATAACAGCCGGATTAGAACCTGCAGCAAAGACGGCCAATTTCTGAGTGGCCGGAATACCTAATTTGTCGATTAAAAATTTAATATTACTTGAATTTGCTTTATCCACCACCAATAAAATTTCTCCGGAAACAGAATGGGCTCCCAATTTATTCCAATTGGAAATCTTTCCTTGCAATAATTCTTTCAAAAGGGGTAAGCTAATTAAGGTATCCGTATTTTTCTTATTAGTTAAAAGAGCTATTCCGTCCGCAGCAAATGGGAAGCTGCGGTAGGTTATTTTTTCACGCGTAAAAATTTCTTTTTCTTTCGAGGTAAGGTCGCGGGAAACTACAATAGACCGAACTTTTTCATTCAGCAAATCGGCAACCGCTTCATTTTCTGGGGTGAATTTTAAATTAATGTGAGCAAAATGATAATTGTTTTCAAAAGCTGTTTTTTCAGATTTTAATAAAAGCTGAAAAGACTCATCCACCGCGATTGAAATTTCTCCTTGCGCTGGACCGTCCTTGATATCCTCTTTCTTACTGAACAAAGAACATGAAAATAAGATGCCAGAAAGGAAAAACACTCCACATAAATTACGAGCCGTATTCGCCATATTCATCTTCATTTAATTCTTTATAATATAAATATGCTCTATAAAATCTAAAAAATCCATAGGCTAAAAACAAGAACCCAAGGTAATAATTAATGGATAAACCAAACCAAATACCGAGTTGGGCCTCCGACCAAAACGCCACATAAACTCCTAACAAACAATAAGCTAGGGCAGCGATTAAGCGAAACAAAACATTAATTATTTCTGCAGCAGACAATTTCATCTTGAATTTTAAAAACAATCAGACCTGCCAAAAACAAATTTAGCAGGTCTGAAGGAAATAAATTATATATTATTCAGATAATACAAAGGTAATTGGCTGAGTAAATCTTGAACGTACTGCACGGCCAGACTGCTTGCCTGGATTCCATTTAGGTACTGATTTAATCACGCGAATCGCTTCTTCATCGCATCCAAATCCTACTGATTTCAAAACCTGAACATCTTGTATCGTTCCATCTGTATTAACAACGAATTGAACATATACTTTACCGCCTACATTTGCACGCTGAGCAGCTGATGGGTATTTCAAATTTCTCTGAAGGAACGCACCAAAGGCACGTGGTCCACCAGGGAATTCAGCTTGTTGTTCCACCGCAGTAAAGATTTCATCTTCAGCAGGCTTAGGTGGCTCTACGGGAGCTGAACCTTTCGCATCTGGATCAACAGGTGGTTCGAAATTTTCCGTTTCACCCTTCACAGTTTCAGAAGCTGTATTTCCTTTTACCTCCTCTGGTGGCGGCTCAGGCTTTGTAACTTCCTCATCACGTTTAATCTCAGGAGGTAAAAACTTAGTCGTTGTTACCTTAGGGATTTCTTTGGGTGGTGGCGGCGGTGGCGGCGGCGGCAACTCAACCTTCTTAGGTGGAGGTGGCGCATCTAATTTCATTACTTCAGCTGTGATTTCTTCCTTGGTAGTGAGGTTTGCTGTCAACTGTTTCCAGAATGCTGCAATCAACAATGCACCTACGAAGAGAGCAGAGCCTAGTAATACCGACCGTTTGATAACCTTTGGATAGGTTGTCCTTAGCAAGAAAGCCCCAAATTCTCGGTTCTTCTCTTTAAAGATAATGTCATCCAATGTAGCATCTTGGCTTATTACTTGTGACATAGTATTTCTTAATTTAAAAATTTATTAAATAGGCTGTCGCCATTTTATTTTTTTGAACGTTTAATTAAATCCTCCGAAGCTGGATCAATCTCTAATAAGGCATAACGCTTATTTCCAGTAATCGCACATTCATCAAGCATATCCACCATATTACGGTATTTTGCTTTTTTCGTTGGTTTAATAACGAGCGTAAAGTTGTTCCCAATTTTCTTCTTCAAATCCGCAATTACCTTACGAATACCTGTATCAGAATAATCAGTCACATCTATTTTAGTACCTGCATCAGTCGGGATACCTTGGTAATAATACACCTTGAACTCATCTGGAATGACCGTTAAGGTCTCAGACAATTTAACTGGTGACGTTTCCTTTGTATCCGTCTTATCAGGCATGTTTAATTGCATGGTCACGGGTTTAGCTAACGTAGTCGTTAACATAAAGAAAGTGATTAGCAAGAAGCCTAAGTCCACCATCGGTGTCATGTCAATTTTGGTTGACATTTTTTTACTTCGCTTCTTCCCTCCGCCTTTCTTACCCCCACCGGAGCTATCTATTTCTGCCATTTCTTAATCTAATTAATAATGAATACTTATTTAGGTTTTCCTTCAGGAGATGTAATCAACTGAAATATATTGATATTTTGCGCTTGCAAAGTACCAATGATATCACTGAAAATTTCATAATTAGAATTCTGATCTCCCTTGATCGCAATCTTCAGATTCGGATTTGATAATTTGGCATATCCTACCCAATATGACAGCTCATTATTAGCTGAATCGATCGGAATACCTTTTATCAATTTTTTCGCATCTGCTGGTTTCATATTCAACACTTGACGCATCGCACCAGCCGGGTAGCCTACAATTTCAGAAGCCATATAATTCTTCTTCATTTCAGCTGTTATAGCAACTCCATAGCGATTAGCCATGCGCTCTAACATAAACTCCCTACCTAATTGATCGTCAGATGCCAAATAAACACCACCCTCATTCGATACACTTATCGTCAGCATACCATCTTTCGCATTCAAAGGTTTCTCTGAAATAGATGATGGTGGCACTATGGTAACTGCCTCCTCAGGACGAAACTTCGCGGTTAACATGAAGAACGTCAACAAAAGGAAAGCCACGTCACACATCGCTGTCATATCGAGTGATACACTTTGTCGTTTGGCTTTAACTTTTGGCATAACAATTAATAATTTGAACTGTGAAAAATAATTTAAAATAGGCTTTCGCCCAAAAGGTTCAAATATTAATTATGATGCGTAGCATAATTTTGGTTAACGCTCAAACCAATCTCATCAATGCAATAAGTCAATTCATCAATTTTAGATGTAAATAAGTTATACGCAATGATACAGATCGCAGAAGTACCAATTCCTAACGCTGTATTTACAAGCGCCTCAGAGATACCATTCGCTAATGCTGTTGAATCTGTAGATCCACCTGAATTTCCTAAAGCAGAGAACGCCTTAATCATACCGATTACCGTTCCTAAAAGACCAATTAACGTAGACACCGATGCTAAAGTAGCGATGATCGTTAAGTTTTTCTCTAACATAGGTAACTCTAATGAAGTAGCTTCCTCAACTTCTTTACTTAAAGAAGCTAATTTTTGCTCCTTATCTAAGGACTTGTCACCCGTTAATTGCTTGTACTTTTTCACTGCAGAAAGTGTTACGTTTCCAACAGATCCTTTTTGCTTGTTACATGCAGCGATTGCAGCTTCAGTATCATCCTTATCCAAAGATGCTTGAATCGAACGAACAAATGCATTTACATCACCCGTTCCTTTTGCTTTTCCAATAGTCAATAAACGCTCAATTGAAAATGTTAATGCCGTTAAGAAACACGTTATCAAAACTGGTACAATGACACCACCCTTATAAACGATACCAAAGTAATCGCCTGGAAGTGGGTGACCTTCATTTGTTCCACCCTCAAAGTGTGAACCATCTCCCATCACAAATGTGAAAATAGCAATGGAAATAACAAATAGAATAATTAAAATTAAACCTGCAGAAATACCGCCAGATTTTTTTTCAGTTGCAGCTGGCTTAGCAGCTGGCTTTGGTTGTTGTGTACTCATTAGTTTGGTAAATTTGGGGTTAAAAAATTAATAGTTTACATAACACTTTCAAAAAACACAAGTCACGTAGTTTTCATAGTTAGCGCTTCCTTGGTATTTTCAGTGAAAGCAAAAGTAATGTAATTCTAATTTAATTTTAACATGGTTTAGGTTATATTAAGATGATTTTTTTTTCATGCCCAAGAAGCCTATTGTACTATCTTAATATTTTCCCCGAAATAGCATCAATAATAGGGTACTTTTTTGGGATTAAGAATTTGAAAAAAAATTAAAAAAAAATTAAAAAAACCTCTAATTGGTATAATTTATCGTCTAATTATTAATTTAGACTCCAATTAAACAGCACATGGATTCTCCTTTTTACAAAAAAAGCCCAAAAGCATCATCTAGAAAAAGTGATAGCTCCTCTCTTAAAGAAGCCATTGAATCTCTACTTAAAATATATAAATTACAAGGGAAATTTGATGAGACGTATGTTACGGCCAACTGGGAATCCATTATGGGCAAACCGATCGCTGCCAGAACGCAAAAGGTGTACGTGACGAATCATAAATTATTTCTACAAATCGATTCCGCGCCACTCAAGAAAGAACTGATGATGGCCAAACAAAAAATGATCGAGTTAATCAACAAATCAGCTGAAAGCGAGGTAGTTAAGGAAGTGATTTTTCTTTAATGAAATTATTTGAATCATCGATCCACAAATCATTAAAATGAAAATGGAGAATTTCAGCGGTTATAAACTGAATATTTTATTCAATAATCCCTTTAGAATTACCATCATTCAAGGCATAAACCTCAATTTGAAGTTCTTTCGGTAACATCTTGACCCATTGCCCATAGTAATGCACCAAATCCTGTCCCAATGTAGGTGCGGATTGTAACATGAATGAACTAGGTCAAGAGATTTATGAACTTTCAAACTCTATTTTTTTGAAATAATCCGAAATTAATACCTTGGGTATGAATAAAAAAACGCAGATATTTACCAAATAAAAAAATCTATGTCAATTCCCCCATTATTAAATTCTGGCGACCTAGTTTCGGTTTTATCCCCGGCATCACATACCAACTCCAATGCCTGGGAAAAAGGAATAGAAGTACTTGAAAAATGGGGATTGCGTGTGGACCGAAGTGAACATTATTTATCTCAACATTTTGGTTTTGGAGGCACCGATGCAGAGCGCTTAAGCGACTTACAAAAAGCACTAGATAATCCTGAAATTAAAGCCATTTTTCCAATCAGAGGGGGTTATGGCTCTAGTCGCTTATTAGACGATTTAGATTTTTCCCATTTTTTGCAAAATCCGAAATGGATTGTTGGCTTTTCAGATATAACCGCATTATTAACGCACATTGATTCATTAGGTGTTGCCGGAATTCATGGCCCTATGCCCAATAATTTTTGCCAAAAAGGAGGAGAATATTCTCTGCAGGCATTGAACAGATTACTGTTTAATGGTAGCGTCATGTACACATGTAAACCAAGTCCATACAATATCTTAGGAGAGGTTCAAGGAGAATTAATCGGCGGAAATCTGTCCTTATTAACACATTTAATGGGCACGCCGAGCTTTAATAAGCCTGATGGAAAAATTTTAGTGATTGAGGAAATAGGCGAAAGACTATATCACGTAGATCGCATGTTGGTCCAATTAAAACGATCAGGATATTTTGAGGGACTTACCGGAATGATTATTGGTGGATTTACTGATTGCAATGAAGCTCCATTAACCATTGGAAAATCTGCGCAGGAATTAATTTTAGAACACACCGAAGATTATCAATTTCCCATTGCCTTTGATTTTCCATTAGGACATGTCCCGGCAAACCATCCGGTGGTTTTTGGAGTGAAGACCAACTTACTGATAAGTTCTGAAAAAGTCCAACTAACTGTTCAGCTTTAAGATTCATTTGGTGTAATAAGGGCTAGATTTGAGTCAATCAATTCGCCAAAATGCTCGCAAAAACTTTTGGAAGCTCTGTTTTTGGAGTATCCGCTTCTTTAATAACCATTGAAACCAATGTCGGCCAAGGCACCAAATGCTTTTTAGTGGGCCTCCCCGATTCAACCATCAAAGAATCCATCCTTCGAGTAGAATCCTCCTTAAAACAATTGGGATTCTTCTTCCCGCGTAGAAAAGTGATTATTAATTTAGCCCCAGCCGATATTCGAAAAGAGGGTTCGGCTTACGATTTACCCATAGCACTTTCCATTTTACATGCCTCTGAACAAATTAGTTTTCCTGATTTAGATCGCTACGTCATCATGGGCGAGCTAGGGTTAAATGGAGATTTAAGGCCGATAAAAGGGGCATTGCCGATGGTTTTAGAGGCTAAAAAACAGGGTATTTTTAAAATCATTTTACCCAAACAAAATGCCAACGAGGCCGCCATTGTCAGTGAAGTGGAGGTCTTTGGGATGGAAACACTCCAAGAAACCGTCCAGTTTTTGCGAGGCAAAACGATACACCATAAAACTTTAATCAGTATTGAAGATTTGTTTACTCATCAAAGCCACGATTTTGAAGTTGATTTTTCGAATGTTCAAGGTCAGGCACACGCTAAAAGAGCCATGGAAATTGCCGCTGCTGGTGCACATAACCTCCTTATGATAGGTCCGCCAGGTGCTGGCAAAACAATGTTAGCCAAAAGAATCTCAAGCATATTACCGCCAATGACGCTCCAAGAAGCACTCGAAACGACCAAAATACATTCAGTGGCTGGGAAATTAAGTGATAAAAAAGCACTCATTGCAACTAGGCCATTTCGATCGCCTCATCATTCTATTTCAGCCGTAGCTTTGATTGGCGGTGGATCCGTTCCCCAACCAGGGGAAATTTCACTTGCACATCATGGCGTTCTTTTTTTGGATGAATTGCCGGAATTTTCAAGACATGTGTTAGAGGTGTTGCGCCAACCGCTTGAAGATCGAAGCATTCACATTTCTAGGGCAAGGTGGGTGGTCGAATTTCCGGCCAACTTCATGTTGATAGCGAGCATGAACCCATGTCCCTGTGGGTTTTACAATCATCCCATCAAGACATGTACGTGTGGGTCGGAAAATGTTCGTAAATATTTAAATAAAATTTCGGGTCCATTATTAGATCGAATCGACATGCACGTAGAAATTACTCCTATATATTTTGAAGAAATGACTTCAGAAAAGCCGACGGAAAATAGCGAAACAATCCGCCAAAGAGTGATAAAGGCCGTTGATATGCAGAAAAAACGTTTTGAAAGATCACAGAATACCTATTCAAACGCAACCATGTCTTCACAAATGGTTAAAGAAATTTGCCAATTAGATACTGCGTCCCAACAATTACTTAAACGAGCCATGGATAATTTGCAACTTTCCGCCAGAGCTTATGACCGAATTTTGAAGTTGGCAAGAACGATTGCAGATTTAAGTCAAATGAATAAAATTGACTTAGCACATGTAGCTGAGGCCATTACCTATCGAAATTTAGATAGAGAAAATTGGGCAGGATAATGTATTTTTGAAAAAAAATAGGTTTATGCTAAAGAAAATTTCAATTCTATTCCTCTTCATTCAACAAATTGCTTTAGGACAAAGCAAAACAGAAAATCCTTCATTTAGGCCTTTAGAGAGTTTTGAGCAAATATTTGCCAAAGCTATTAAAGAAAAAAAGCCTGTGTTTTTCGAAGCATATCTGCCAACATGTTCTCATTGCATGGCCTATGATAAGACATTACGCGACCCAAAAATAAAATCATACTTGTCAACTAATTTTTTAGCTTACCAATTGGATTTGAGCAAAAGAGAGAATGGATTATTTCTAAGAAAAAATAAAATATTTGTTCCTTCAACTCCCTCCTTTATCATTTTTTCACCTGAAGGTAAAGTGATCAATGTCGAACCTGTGGGAGATGAAACAAATACCATCGATGGGATTCAGTTGATTTTAAATAAGGCGAAAGATATGAATAAAAATATGGTCGCTAGCCTTAAGAAGTTTGATGCTGGAGATCAGGATTTTGACAATATGTTATCCGTGGCGCTATTCGCACGATATACGATGGATACGGTAAAAAATATGGAAGTTGTTAATAAACTTGCCAATTCCGTAAAGCCTGAACAGTATCTGGATAAAATGTCTTTTTTATTAATGCAGCGAGTAATGTTGGATACGGATAATAAGCTATTCCAATTTTTCATTCAAAATCTTCCGGCCTACAAGAAAAAATTTGATTCCTTGGAGGTAAAACAAACGGCCGAAAATGTTCTAATGTCTAGTTTATATTGCAGTAGGGCTAGAAAATATTCCCCAAGCAAAATTGATCAAATAAAAAGTGGACTTAGGTTATTAGGTGTGCCCGAAAATCAAATTGCTACACGCTGCATTGTTTTGGAGGTGTTAATTGACTTAGGCCAACAAAATATTCAGGATGCAACGGGGAAAATCAAAAACTATTATCAAGGCAAACCCATTCCTGAAAAAGAAATGGAATTTTGGTGCACGCAATTAAAGAGAAATCAAAAAGCGGAAATGCCTTGTCCTTTAACCCAATAAGATAAATTATATCCATCTTATCGCTTTTACCTTTGGTATTTTACTGAAAAAAAACTAATTTTCTAAAAGGTTTCTAACCCGGTTCTATCCATCAACCTATGAAAAGAATTTTTACTTTATTTCTCTCACTTTCTGTTTTGTTAGTTTCCACAAGTTCGACCCCTTTAGGTGGGGAAGAAAGTCTTGAGGATGTATTCAAACGAATTAAAGAGGAGGTTGAAAATAACTCAAAGGCCTATACAACATTAGGTGATGCATGTGCAAAAATAGGCCATCGATTAACGGGAAGTCCTCAAGGTAAAAAAGCAGAAGAGTACGTCTACAAAATGTTCAAAGATTATGGATTTCGCGACGTAAAATATCAAGGATTTCAAGTTGAAGCATGGGCTAGAGACACCGTAACCTTATCCGTCGCACCCCCAAAATCAGATGACTTCAGGGAAATCCAAGTAGTTTCACTTGCAATGACTCCCGTAGAGGCGAACATTCAAGGAACCATCGTGGATGTGGGCAATGGACTAGATGCCGATTTTGAATCCAAAAAGGAATGGATAAAAGGCAAGGTCGTTTTAGCTAATATCGGTTTATTAGATGCCGCGCCAGGAACAAAAAATTTACATCGATCCGAAAAAACAGCTCTTGCCATACAATATGGTGCGATTGGCGTTATATTTTCCAACAGCGTGAAAGGCCAAGTTTTATTGACGGGAACAGCATCAGTAACTGGGAATTTGATTTCCATTCCTGCTGTTTGTGTATCTTATGAAAGCGGGATTGAAATCAGAAAATGGCTAAAAGACCAACCTGGTTTATTGGGGTTAATTGAGATGCACAATGTCAGCCAACCGATTAAAGCTAGAAATGTAGTAGCTACATTAAAGGGGGATAATCGAAAATACAAACATGAAAAAATTATTATCGGCGGCCATTTAGATTCATGGGATTTAGCGACAGGGGCCATCGACAATGGAATTGGTTCATTTTCGGTGATTGATATCGCCAGAACCTTCAAAGCATTGGGTTTAAAAAGTAAGCGCACCATTGAATTTGTTGCGTTTATGGGAGAAGAAGGTGGATTGTTGGGCTCGAAAGCCTACATAGAACGAGCAAAAAAATCGGGTGACATAGACCAAATTGTTTACATGATCAATTTAGACATGACAAATAATGTGCACGGATTTAATGGGGGAGGAAGAAAAGAACTCATGCCATTATTAAAAGAAATTGGGGACAAGATTAAATCCATCGACGAAAAATTCGCGAATGAACTTGAGAATTCCGCCGGTTTACATTCAGATCATCAATCATTTTTGCTCGAAGGAATTCCTGCTAGTGCCCCAATGGGAAAATTACAGAAAAGTGTTTTGGACTGCTATCACGCCGATTGTGACGTGTTTGACTTAGTCAATAAAAAAGAAATGGAAAACACAGTAAAGTATACAGCCATGTTACTCTATGGTATGGCAAACACAAATAATTTTCCTGCCAAACGACTTGACTTCTATTCTACACGTGATTTTTTCATCAAAGAAAATCTCAGGAGGGAATTAGAATTAGGCAATGAGTGGCGCTGGGGCAACGATTGATGAATAATTTTTTAATATATATGACAAGCTTTTTAAAAATATGAATAACTTGAATCCTTCTTTCTTTGATCATAATATGGAAATAGTTCCCGAATCTTCGTTTAAGTCAATCATCAAAGTTATTGGAATTGGAGGAGGTGGCTCTAATGCCGTACGCCACATGGATAAGCTGCACATTAAAGGTGCCGATTTAATTATCTGCAATACCGATTCACAAGCCTTGGCATCCAATTCTGTCAAAACAAAAATTAAACTTGGAAATCAAGGTTTAGGTGCGGGAACGGATCCTGAGGTAGGCCGACAAGCTGCCATCGAAAGTAAAGAAGAGCTTAGTAAAGTTTTGACTGATGAAACTGAAATGGTATTCATAACAGCTGGAATGGGTGGAGGTACAGGAACGGGTGCAGCTCCAGTAATAGCGCAATTAGCTCGTGAAAAAGGGCTTTTGACCGTCGGTATAGTAACAGCACCTTATAAGTGGGAGGGGAAAGAGAAAATAAATTATGCCTTAAAGGGAATTGAAGAACTTAAAACTTATTGTGACACCGTATTGGTAGTCATGAATGATAAATTAGCTGAAATCCATAAAGATTTAGCCTTAAAAGATGCATTCTCCAAGGCGGATGATGTGCTTGCAAAGGCAGTAAAAAGTGTAGTTGATGTGATCGCAAAACCAGGTGATGTCAATACGGACTTTATGGATGTTAAGAAGGTATTGAAAAATGCAGGTCAAGCGATGATGAGTTCAGCCTTAGGCCAAGGAGAAGAAAGGGCTTTAATGGCTATTTCAGATGCGTTAGAATCTCCATTGCTTAATTCGCAAGAAATTAAAGGAGCAAAAAGAATTTTAGTAACGGTCTCAACTAGTAGTAAGAGAGACTTAGTCATGAGTGAACAAGATATCATCGTTGAGTATTTGCAAGCCAGGATTAGTGAGCAAGCCGATATGATCAAGTTTGGTATATCAACGGACGAAGATTTACAAGACGATCTTTACTTAACTGTGATTGCCGCAGGTTTTGAACACGAAAATGATGACCTAGATAAGTTTCACCGAGGAAGTACCGAAGGATATAAGCAGGGTACCCAGGCATCCGTTTTACAAGCTGGAGATAAATTTGATTTTGACGACTATGGATCTGCAGGTCAGACAGTTGACATAGAAAATGAGGTAGTTCGATTTGCTAAACTAGTCGACCTATACAAAAATGGTGGACCTTCTGAAAAAGATTTTGCCATTCCTGCCTACCAAAGAAATAAGGTCCCATTGTATGATTTGAGAACAGTTCCTCAAGATCGTTGGATCGAATTAGCGCTTTATGAAGATTAATATTCGCTAACCTTGTTTACGGTTTTGCGGATTAATTCTTCGCTAGCATACATAATTTCAAATTCGGATATTCCTGGAATTCCACCCATGGAAATGTTGGGTCTCCTATACTCCATTTGGGAATCTTTCATGGCTCTAGCACTTAAGTGAATGGCATCTACGCCAATTTGCAAGAATTCTTGGCAATTATCAGGATGAACTCCACTGCCCGCCATGATTTCAATACGAGCATTTGACGCTTGGACCATTTGGGCAATATTTAAAATACCATCAAGCGCTTGGTCACGCTGACCCGAAGTTAATATCCGTGTAAATCCCAACGAAATCAACGCCTCCATGACTAATATTGGTTCTTTAGAAACATCGATCGCACGGTGAAATGTTAAAGGTATGGTTCCCGTCGCCTTGCGAATTCGATCTATAAATGCATAATCTATTTCGCCATTTGGAAGCAAAGCACCCAAAACAAGACCGTGGACCCCTGATTCAATTAATGCAATGGCTTCCGCTTCCATCGTATCTTTTTCATGGGAGTCATAACAGAAATCCCCCCCGCGTGGCCTAAGCATCGCATGAACCTCTATATTAGTTTGCGATAATACTTGGCTCAATAAGCCCCCTGAAGGAGTTGTCCCCCCATCCCAAGGTGACGCACATAATTCGACACGATTTGCACCCGCACGATCTGCAGCCAAGCAAGAAATGTATGAATAGGCACAAACTTCTACTTGTACACCCGGATTTTTCTCCATATTAATATCTCAAATTGGGCCAATTTGGCACTTATTTTATATTTATTTAAAATTTAAAAAATAAATCTTTTATAAATATTTTTTTATTTTACTTTTGCAAACCGAAGCGAAGTAATTTCAATTCGGAGTACAAAATTTAGAAATAATTTTCAATAATAAGTTTTAAGCATAAATTTATATCCTATGTATTGGACACTAGAACTAGCCTCCTATTTAGAAGATGCCCCTTGGCCTGCTTCAAAAGATGAATTAATTGATTTTGCCATCCGTACAGGATCTCCTTTAGAGGTGGTTGAAAATCTACAAGAATTAGAAGATGACGGACAACCTTTCGAAAGTATCGAAGAAATTTGGCCTGATTATCCCACCAAAGACGATTTCTTCTTTAATGAAGATGAATATTAAGAAATAGAGGCGAAAGCCTCTTTTTTTATGTCCTCAAGTTTCCTGCCCAATGCCTCATCGCGCAACCCAATACCCCAGCGCCGGTTGACCACATCATCCCAGCAAGTTGCCATTTCGTGTTTTTTCAAATAATCAATTTCGCCTTTCATATAAGGGAGACCTTCCACAATTAATTCAGTGCCTTTCGGTATATTCTGACAAAAGTCAATCACCTTCGGGGCCAATGAACCATAGGTTTCATATAAATGTCTGCGCGTTTCCAAATTCAAAATTGACGAGTTAAGAAATAGGTCTACATCAAATTGATCACCCCCCATGATCGGATGATTTTTAGTCAAGCATGGAGATTTGGGGACATGCAAAACTTCCGTTTCTAAAATATCCATGGTGTCTTCCGCCATGATTCGATAAGTGGTCCACTTGCCGCCCATAATACTGACCAATTTACTTCTGCGGTCCACCTCCACCTCATGATCACGAACAAGTGATTTGGTATCTGTCTGCAGAGCCGTCTGAAGTTGGACTTGCAATAAAGGTCTAAGGCCCACAAACCCCGCTTTTATATCAGATAGGCTTGCTTTTTCCAAGGCAAACCGATTGAAATATTCAAGCAAATAAGTCTTCTCCTCGTCGAATATAATGGGATTTTCAGATAATTTATCCGCATCATCTGTCGTACCGACTAACACATATCCACACCAAGGCAATAAAAATACAACACGGCCATCGTCCGTTTTTGGTATCAATAAAGCTGTATCTCCCGGCCAAAATTTCTTTTCTAAAACAATATGAGCTCCCCGACTCACCTTCATTCTTTCTTGCAGATTTGGGTTTGCCAACTTCCTAATTTTATCAGTAAAGGGACCCGTAGCATTAACAACAGCTCGAACATTGAATTGAAATTCTTTATTTCCAATTAAATCCTTTCCATGAACTTCCTTTATTTTTAAACTTTCATCGCTAGAAATAAACGAACACAATTCTGCGTAATTCAAAACTGTGGCCCCTAACCTTTCTGCCTCCTGCAAAATCGACAAGGCATACCGAGCGTCATTCATTTGGCCATCGTAGTATAAAATACCACCGACAATTTTTTTCAAATTTAAAGCAGGAACCTCCTTTTGAATTTCTTTTTTATTTAAGCCTCTTGAATCCTTTAAATTTGTAGCACCCGCAATTTTGTCATACAGCCACATGCCAATCCGGTAATAGGCTTGGTCAAACCAAGAATAACAAGGAGTTAATAATGCCAAGGGATGAGCTAGATGAGGTGCATTTTGAAGCATGATTTTTCGCTCATGAAGCGCTTTATAGACCATTTTAAATTGTTGCCAATCCAAATTTTTAACGGCCTGCTCCAAATAGCGAACGCCACCATGCACTAATTTAGTCGATTTAGAGGAAGTTTGCGAGGCGAAATCACCCCGTTCAATGACAATCACTTTGTAGCCACGTAAAGTTGCGTCTAAAGCAACTCCGGCTCCCGTAGCCCCGCCACCGATCACACAAATATCATATGAATCGGCTAATTTTTTGAATTGCTCTTGGCGGTTGAATGACATCTAATAATTTAATTTCAAATAAATAATAGGCAAATTACTAATATCAGATAAAATAAAACGCAAAAGATTCCATTAATATTGATAAAAATGGAAGAGATTTTATAATTTTGCAGTCCTTTGAGTTAGCTTCCTAAAACATATTAGCTATTCAAATATAAAAGAGCGTTAATTTAGATTCCTGTAACAGGATTATTATGGCAAAGAAAGAAAAAAAAGATGTAATGGAAATGATTGAAAGTCCAGAGGCACTACAACAAGAAGTTTCTAAAGTGACTGGATTTTTTGAAAAAAATAAATCGACCACATTAGGAGCGGGTGTAATTTTAATCGCAATTTTTGCTGGATTTTTCGGTTATCAATGGTATAAAAATTCCCAGGATGTTGAGGGTGAAAAGAAATTATACAAAGCTGTTTACGCATTTGAATCTGATTCATTGTCTGCAGCAGCTAAAGATATGGCCAAAATTTCTGATGAATTTGGAGGCAATACCCAGAATTTATCTGATTTATATTTGGGAATTACTTTGTTGAAACAAGGGAAATATGACCAAGCAATCGAAAAATTAAAGAACTTCAGCAGTTCTGATTTATTAGTTCAGGCACGTGCATATTCATTAATTGGAGATGCTTATTCAGAGAAAAAATCTTTTGGAGAAGCTATTGAATATTATCAAAAAGCAGCAGATTACAAACCAAATAAGTTTTTCACTCCTACCTATTTGTTAAAATTAGCATTAGCTTTTGAAGCAAATAAACAAGGAAAAGAAGCGCTAGATGCTTATTCGCAAATCACGGATAAATTCCCTGAATCAGCTGAATCGGTACCTGCAAAAAAATACAAAGCGCTTTTAGAAAGCTCTATCTCTGAATAAAAAAATATGAATGATGTTTTAAGGGATAAGGGCAAACGCTTTTATCCCTTATTATTTTAATCCCATTAATATGTCATCAGCAAATAAAAATTTGAGCGAATTTCACACCAATAAATTACCCGAAATTCAACATAAAAAGTTTGCCATTTTAGTTTCTGAATGGAACGAAGAGGTGACTAATTCCTTGTATGCAGGGGCCTATGAAACGTTAATAAAACATGGGGCACAAGAGAAAAATATTATTAGCCAATCGGTACCGGGAAGTTTTGAATTGACATTAGGTGCTCAAAAGATGGCTCAAAAACCAGAGGTTGACGCAGTCATTTGTTTGGGATGTGTGATTCAAGGGGAAACAAAACATTTTGATTTTATTTGTCAGGCCGTTGCCCAAGGAATCACAGAGGTGAGCATTAAATTTAACAAACCCGTCATTTTTGGTGTATTAACTCCGAATACTCAAGAACAAGCGATGGACCGAGCGGGAGGAAAACATGGAAATAAAGGAGATGAAGCGGCTATTACAGCCATAAAAATGTTAGCTTTTTAATTTTTACGATATGCAAGTTTGGAAATTTGGAGGAACTTCCGTTGGGAAGCCCGAGAGAATGAAATCGATACGCCAACTCATCACTGAGGATGGCCAACCGAAAGTTGTGGTGCTTTCAGCATTATCAGGCACAACTAATGCCTTATTATCCATCACGGAGTCAGTAATCACAAATAACATTGCTGAAGCGGAAGCTAAGGCCACATTTTTAAAAGAACATTATCATTCATTTATTCATGCGTTATTTCTGACAGAAAAAGGCCTAAGCGCAGGTCAAGAAATTATCAACCGTGAGTTTGATTTCATAAATAAGTTGATCGAAACCACTCCTTACTCCATCAAAGAAGAAAAGGAAATGGTGGCTTTAGGGGAGCTTTTGTCGACCCAAATTTTTGAAGCTTATCTACAAGAAGAAGGTGTTGATTCATTGCTTTTGCCAGCGCTTGATTTCATGGTGATCGATGAAGACAATGAGCCCATCATGTGGAAAATAGAAAAAAACATTGCTGAAATATTAGCCCCACATAAAGGAAAACAAATTTTTATCACCCAAGGATTTATTTGTAGAAACCCTGCCGGGGAAGTTGACAATTTAAAGCGTGGAGGTTCCGATTATACCGCATCCCTCATTGGCGGAGCTATCCAAGCCGAAGAGGTACAAATTTGGACCGACATCGATGGAATGCACAACAATGATCCTCGAATTGTGAAGAATACATTTCCAATCCGCGAATTATCTTTTGCTGAAGCAGCAGAGCTAGCTTATTTTGGAGCAAAAATTCTTCATCCAAGTACCATTACACCGGCTAAAATGAAGGGTGTTCCTGTGCGATTAAAAAACACAATGGAGCCCACGGCATTTGGTACGTTGATTTCTGAAAAATCGACTGATATTGAAATTAAAGCTATTGCAGCTAAAGATAATATTACAGCCATTTATATACATTCCACCCGAATGTTGAATGCCTATGGGTTTCTAAAACGAGTTTTTGAAGTATTTGAAAAATACAAAACACCCGTGGATATGATCACAACTTCAGAGGTTTCTGTTTCTGTGACCATCGACCAAACGACCCATTTAGACGCCATCATGAGTGATTTGAGGGAATTTGCCGAATTGGAAAATCCGGATAAAGACCAAGTGATTATTTGCATCGTAGGGAATTTTTGGGCAGATAAAGAAGGTATTGCTATTAAAGTATTGGATGCCATTAAAAGTATTCCAATCCGAATGATCTCTTATGGTGCATCCGAACATAATATTTCTTTACTTGTAGATGCAAAACATAAAAATGATGCCTTAAATGCATTAAACGACGGACTTTTTAAAAAATAAATTATGTTAACCATTCCTTTCATTCGGGCAAATTCAGAAATCACTATCCATGGATTGAGAAAAAAGCATGTGGCTAATGCATCCGAAATTGTCGGTCAATTGATTGCTATGGATGACCAGCGTAAAAGCTTATTGCAACAAGCTGAATCTGCTTTGGAGATATCGAATGTGGCGGCAAAGGAAATTGGCACGCTCATGCAATCAGGCCAAAAAGAATTGGCAGAAGGTAAACGAGCAGAATCAGCCGCTTTAAAAGGAACCATAAAAGAAAAAGAAGAGGCAGCAAAAGCGGCAGAAAAACAAATGCTCGACTTATTAGTCACGCTACCCAACCTCCCACATAGCTCCGTTCCAGAAGGAAAAACGGCAGAAGAAAACGAAGTAGTTTTAACATGGGGCTCATTGCCCGAGATGCAAGCTGACGCCCAGCCACATTGGGACCTAATTAAAAAATATGACATTATTGATTTTGATTTAGGAAATAAAATTACGGGTGCTGGATTTCCTGTTTACAAGGGAAAGGGAGCAAGGTTACAAAGAGCATTGATTAATTTTTTCTTAGACGAGGCGATAAAAGTAGGTTATTACGAAATCCAACCCCCCATTTTAATTAATGAAGATTCGGGTTTTGGAACAGGCCAATTGCCCGACAAGGAAGGTCAAATGTACGTAACGAAAGAGGAAGGACTTTTTTTAATTCCTACGGCGGAGGTCCCCATTACCAATTTATACCGGGATGTCATCGTCAATGAAAAGGAATTACCTATCAAAAATGTAGGCCATACTCCTTGTTTTCGACGTGAAGCAGGATCTTGGGGAGCCCATGTACGCGGGCTTAATCGATTGCATCAATTCGACAAAATTGAAATTGTTCAAATCCATAAACCTGAAACTTCTTACCAAGCATTGGAAGAAATGTCCTTGCATGTTCAAGGCTTATTGCAAAAACTCAATCTCCATTACCGCGTTTTAAGACTTTGCGGGGGCGACATGGGTTTTGCTTCAGCACTAACTTATGATATGGAAGTTTGGTCAGGAGCTCAAAATCGGTGGCTTGAGGTAAGTTCGGTCTCCAACTTTGAAACGTTCCAAGCAAACCGTTTAAAACTGCGTACTAAAGTGGAGGGAAAATCGATTCTTTGTCACACGCTAAATGGTTCAGCGTTGGCACTTCCGAGAATTGTAGCTGCTTTATTAGAGAACAATCAAGGTCCGGATGGAATCAAAATTCCCGAAATCCTGGTTCCTTATACTGGATTTACTCACATTAATTAATCCCGTCTACACTCAGCCTGAAACCTTCTCCATGCAAATTGATGAGCTGGACAGATGAATCATCCTTTAAAATTTTCCGCAATTTAGTCATGTAGACATCCATGCTGCGTGCGTTAAAATAGGTGTCATCCCCCCAAATTAATTTTAGGGCAAAACTCCGACTAACCGGCTGGCCCAAATTTTCACAAAGCAGTTTCATTAAATCATTTTCCTTGGGCGTTAATTTTACATCAACCGCCCCCAGAGACAAGCGCATTTTATTCGGATAAAAAATATATTGCCCTAGGTGTATTTGTTCAGCCAAGGCTGGCAAAACTTTATCAGAATCTGATCGACGTAAAACGGCGTGAATGCGGGCCAACAAAACTTCCATGGAAAAAGGTTTTGTTAAATAATCATCGGCACCTAATTTGAATCCCTGCAAAGTGTCTGCTTCCATCGCCTTTGCCGTTAAAAAAATGATAGCCACTTGACGGTGATTCGCTCGTATATCTTTGGCCAAAGAAAAACCATCTTTCTTGGGCATCATGACGTCCAACAAACATAAATCAAATTGGCCGTCGACAAAATATCCTAGCGCTTGGTCCCCATTTTGAGCCCAAGTAACTAAAAAACCCTTTTTCTTTAAAAATTCTGATAGCAATAATCCTAAATTGGGATCATCTTCGGCCAACAAAATTCTCGGTTGATGATTAACTTCCATACGGCAACGAAATAATGAATGTACTTCCAGCACCTAAGGTACTTTCTACTTTAACTTTTCCTCCATGAGCGTCAATAATCTTTTTGACATAGCTTAGGCCTAAACCAAAACCCTTAACATTATGGATATTACCCGTGGGCACTCGATAAAAAGGCTCAAAAACAGATTCAAGAACACTTTTTTCCATTCCTATTCCCTGATCTTTTATTTTGATGACACACTGCCCATCATGGGATTCCGTTTGAATTTCCACATCTAATTGATTCGGACTATACTTAATGGCATTATCCATTAAATTATGAATTACATTAGAAATATGTACTTCATCCAATGCCAAAATGGGATTTTTGGCATCCAAATTTAATTTTAAAATTCCCTGATTTGCATGTATAATTGGATTGATATTTTCAGCAACATGCTGAATCAAAGTATGAATGTCAACGTCTTTTTTCTTTAAAATAATTTCCTCTTTTTCCATTTGAGCTGTCTGTAAAACGCGCTCTACTTGATTTCCTAATCGAATATTTTCCTCCTTAATGATACCCAAATAACGTAGAATCGTTTCGTTTTTAGCTACCGCACTTTCCTCTTGGATTAATTGGGTCGCGAGAGAGATCGTAGAAATCGGCGTTTTAAACTCATGCGTCATGTTATTGATAAAATCATTCTTCACCTCCGCCAATTTCTTCTGTTTTAAAATGGTATTTACAGCGATGTAAAAACAACCGATCATGATCATTAATAATAATGCTGAACCTAAAAAACTAAAACCCATCGTCTGCCAAATAAACTCCTGTTGGCCTGGGAAATAAACCTGTAACAACTGATTTGAATTTTTCAAGTCATTAGGGAAAAGCGGAGTAAAAAAGGTCGCGGATTGAATTTCAGGATTTTTTAAAATAGGTGAGGAAGCATACACATATTGACTCTTTTTTTGATTCGAGCCTATTCCAAAAACATATTTTAAGTCAATATTTTTACCTTTCAACTCACGGGCCAATAAACTATCGATGTACTTGGGAGCTACTCGCTGCTCAATGGGCCGTTCTTTAAAAAGGAAATCTGCAAAAACCTCTTTAGCCATTTCGGTTTTCTGAAGGACTTTTTGCAAGGCCCGTTTTTCATCCTCGACTTTTTTTGAATCAATTTTATTTTGTTTTTTTAGATCTGAAAAAGTTTTTTCAGTGGCTATTTTATTTTCTAATTGCCTTCTATTTAATCGATTTAACATTCTATTCTTATTTGGCCGATTAAATTCATTTAATGATTTGGGTCTTGGGCCACCAAATATTTCATTTAATTGTTGCTCCTCTCTTAACCTTCGATTAAGTTCATTTTGTCCCCCATTGACCTGATATTCTTCCGTTATTTCGGCAATTTGACCGTTCGGTAAAACAAAAGACTTGCGCACATAGACAATATCGTTAGGAATTTCCAATTGGAATTGCCTTTGTAATTCACGATTTAATAAATGATCTGGTGAAAAATTATCCGCTAATTGATCGGAATTCAATGCCTCTACCCGGTCCTTTTTAGGTAATTTTGCTTTCCTCTTAGCTTTCAATTCTAAAGCCATCGAAGCCAATTTATCTTGTTGGCCTTGTAAATCTCTTTGCTTTTGAGCCAAAATAATTAATTCCTGCTTTTCAAGTTTACGAACCACCTGTTCTAAGGAACCACGAACATCCGAAGAAAATTGTTCCTTCTTTGTTTCCATCATAAAGCCTAACCAATAAGCCTGAAATGCCACTAAGCCAAGCAAGGCAAAGGACATAAGACTTATTATCAAGGTGATTTTCTTCTTTGTCATGGTTTTTACGAGTTTACAAATTTAAAACTTTAATGATATGAAAAATAAGTTGGGCCCCAACTTAACATTTCTTAACATTTTTGAATTAAAAGGATTTCGTATGTTTGCGGCACAACAAAAACAAAAATGTATGAAAAACGTATTGTTAACCGCACTAATAGCTTTGCTAGAAATCAGTTCCTTTGCGCAGGAAGCTAAAAAAGAAGCAACTATAAAAATTGTCGTTATTGAGAATGGAAAAGAAAAAGTCATTGAAAGAAAATACTTTGACATCAAAAAAGCAGATGCTGAGATCAAAAAATTATCAGATTCATTAGATTTGAAAATATCTACTAGCGGTGGTAAGAATAAAATTGTTCGCATAGAGGTCAATAAAGATGATCGACGTGGTAATGGACCTCAATTTAAAGGACCAGAAGGTAAGGAATTAAATATCATTACAGAAGATTTTAAAGGTGATTTAGGACCCGGTGGTCCTGGTGCAGAAAGAATGATCATCCGAAGAATGAATAAAGGTGGAAATCCTGCGGATGTATTAATTTTTAGAGATAATGATTCCATCAACCCTAAAATGGGTCCAAGAAGAAATTTTGGCATGCAAGGTCCGCCGCCATTTGAAAGATTTATGGGATACAGAAAAAGAATGAGAGGTGGGATGACGCTTGGAAGAATGGGAGGCAAAAATAAAATGAAGTTTAAGGATCAAAAAAATGGCTCAAAAACAATTAAAGGTTTAATTTCCTACCCAAATAAACCCTTCAATGGGAAATTAAATATCCGATTTAAGGCTCCTGACAAGGGAAATGTAACTATTTCGGTGACTGATGTGAATGGAAAAGAAATTGCATCTGAACAAATTAAGGACTTTTCAGGTTTATACCTTGGACAGATCGATGTAAAGAAATCTGGCGCGGGTGTATATTTTGTCCGAGTGACTCAATCTAATGATGGGGCAGTACGCAGAGTTCAAGTAGATTAATATTCAATTCGCCAAAGGTTTGAAAATTAAAACGTCGGAAGGAAACTTTCCGACGTTTTTTTTATTTAACAGGCACCCACAAAATCGCATCGGCAGGAACTAATCCATTTGCTCCTTTTGAATATAAAATGGCCTCCGCCTTATTTTTAGTTTTAAAGTCAAAATCGCCTAGAGAAATCCATTCCCCTTTTAGAGTACTTTTAGATCCGTCCAATTTAATTTGGACCGTCAATTTTTTTGAACCTTGCTTGATGTCCCAGTTAAAAATAGTGCTATTATTCTCTAAGTTTGGCAAGTAAAAATACAGGGTATACTTTCCATCCAAGGGTCCAGGAGATTTAAAAACGACTTTCGAATCCTCATTATTTGTCGGATTTGTTAATAACAAGGAAGATCCATAACATCCTTTTTTATTAATTTCTTTGGTCCAATTTCCACTTTTAGTTACTTGGGCCAATTGTGCATCATCTACTAAAATTTCAGGTTTGCTTCCGTCCAACAAAGGATTTTGATTTAAAATTTGTTGGATATCGCTGACCTTAACTTCTTGAACAGCCCCGGCATTTTTAATGGCTTGAACAGCTGCAACAGCGGCGGTTTGGCCTAAAACCATAAATACAGGCTCCATCCGAATGGAACCATATGCAATGTGACTGGCGGATAAACAAACGGGGACAATCAAATTGGTGCATTCAGCACGTTTAGGAACTAAAGCGCCATATCCGATCGGATAAGGACCAAATCCACCTGACTGAACATCTCCCTCATTTTTGACCATATCTACCCCATTAATTTTGACAACAAGGCGTTGGCAATTATGTGAATCCATCGTATAAGCTGCCATACCAATCGGATTCATGGCAATAGTTCTTCCCTCACAATGTGCCTGAGTCATGACTTCTTCGCCAATCATTCGTCTGGCTTCGCGGACATACATTTGCGGTGACCAATTTCCATTATTTATGTATTCGTCTTTGGGGTAGCCATAGGTCAACATCTCCCTTCTTAAATGAATAGGAACCCTTGGATCATGCCCTAAAAAATACAAAAACGATTGATTATACAATTGATGTTTCAAAAAAATCTGCTTCCGTTTTTCTGGAGAAGCCTCAGCAAAATCATCACTCTCACCAATCATATCGGTAGAAAATGGCCCTGAATTATTAATATCCGTTTTGCGGTGAGGCATCGGCTGCAAATGCATTAATAACCAATTTAATTCATGCGGCTTCTTCACTTCGATATACCTTAATAATAACTCAAACTGAGTTGAATCATACCCTAAAGGTCTAGTAATGGGAATTTGATTTTCGACACTATCGGTCAAACAAATTCGGAAATTATAGGCCTGTGTATGGGAATCACCTGAACCTTTAGCCGCTAATGACTGAGGGCTAATTCCCCAAAGCAAACCACTCGATGGATTTCCCTTCAATCGATATGGATCCACAAAATCAGGAAATTGGTGTTTATCTAACAGCTGAACCCCATTCCAAGTCTCTCCGTAAGTTTGGTTAGATTCGCGGCCAACAGTATAACTAACGCCAGCCATCGCCATCAAATCCCCTTCATACGTGCAATCAATGAATTGTTTTCCTCGAACTATTTTGATGCCAGAAGGAGTCTGAATTTCCAAAGTGTGAATGACTGTCCCTTTTTTCACCACTTTTTTCAACACAGATTGATACCAAACATTTAATTTAACCGCTTTGACATAATCTTCAAAAACAGACCGAGCCACACTAGGTTCAAAGGTCCATTTTTCAAAAGCCCCATATCGTTTCCCTATTCGACGGTAATAGTCTCTAGCCAAACCCGTCACGGCAAATTTATTACCAATATCCGTAAAGCCTAAGCCACCAGAAGTTAGGCCTCCTAGGTGATTGGATGGTTCAATAATTAACGCACTCTTCCCTAACTTTTTAGCGGAATAACCCGCAATGACTCCAGCTGATGTACCCCCATAAATAATAACATCATAGTCCATGATGGGGGCCGACTGGGCAAAAAGAGAAGAAAAAGAAGTAAGAAACAATAGCAAGCCAAGGAGGCCTTTTTTGCTTTCAGAAATGGCATGTTTAACTGCGCGAGCTGTTAAGGCCATGAAAGTTAGGGAAGGATTTTGATTGCCGACTGTCGTCATACAGGCACCATCCGTCACAAAAACATTTTTACAAGCGTGCATTTGGTTGTATTTATTTAACATGGAAGTTTTGGGATCCTTGCCCATTCTAACACCGCCCATTTCATGAATATCTAAGCCCGGATTTTGATGCGTATCCCAAGTGGAAATATTTTTTCCACCTGATATTTCTAACATCTCTCTGGCTTGTTGGTGAAAATCTGTAAACATTTTAACATCATTTTCCGTATATCCAATGGAAGTAACTAATTGAGGAATGCCCCAAGCATCTTTTTTGAGAGGATCTAATTTGACATGATTTTCAAATATCGGTACGGTCTCCCCTTGCATCATCATAAAAATATGCCAAGGTCCTGGCTTAGTAACTTTTTCTTTATAATCTTCCCCAAAACTCAATCCAGATTGATCCCGATTCCATCCGCCTCTAGCTGCTGAAAATGCAACCATATACCCTCCCAAAAAATCAGTGTCTCGTTGGTGTAAATTCCTGAAAGTAGGCATAAATGCAGATGTGGGCCTCCTGCCTTTATAGTACGAATCTTCAAAACCCTCAAAATCAGCCCCCGCATTTCCACGGTAATTATGAAAGGCAACGTAATGACCCAATACCCCGGAATCATTTCCAAGACCATTTGGAAAGCGATTGGATTTTGAATTCATTAAAATCAAATTCGTATTTAAGGTAGCAGCATTGACAAAAATAATTTTGGCAAAATACTCGCTCACTTCATTCGTTTGCGTGTCGATCACTCGGACGCCTATCGCCTTTTGTTTTTTCTCATCATACAAGATGGATTCTACGGTAGAAAAGGGGTTTAACGTAAGGTTACCCGTTTTAGCTGCCGAGGGTAGCGTGGAAGAATTAGAACTAAAATAGGCTCCATAAGGACAACCCCGATAACATAAATTTCGCGCTTGGCATTGTCCCCTTCCCTGCTCAATGTGCTGAGGTTCGGGCGAGGTTAAATGCGCGCAGCGGCCAATAATGACATGGCGATTCCCTTTATAAAATTCTTTCACACGGGATTGAACATGTTTTTCGACACAATTTAGTTCCCAAGGTTTCAAAAAATGGCCGTCGGGCAAGCTAGAAATCCCATCTTTATTTCCACTAATGCCCACAAACTTTTCGACATGAGTATAAAAAGGGGCGAGTTCTTGATATGAAATGGGCCATTCGATGGCATATCCATCTCGCTTAGGTGCGTCAAATTCATACTGACTCCAACGCTGCGTTTGACGAGCCCAAATCAAAGACTTTCCTCCTACTTGGTATCCACGTATCCAATCAAAAGGCTTTTCCTGAACATAAGGATGCTTCTCGTCTTTAACAAAAAAATGTTCTGTCCCTGCATCGTAGGCGTAACATTTACTAACGATGGGATTTGCTTCGCGCTTAGGAATCTTATTTCCGTGCTTAAATTCCCATGGATCCTTCATGGCTGTTGGGTAATCCTCCACATGCTTCACATCACGCCCACGCTCCAGCACTAATGTTTTCAGACCCGCTTCACAGAGTTCCTTAGCGGCCCAACCGCCAGAAATCCCTGAGCCAATGACAATTGCATCAAATTTATTTTTTAGCACAGACTCTATATTTTTTCCAAAGAACTAAGATTTTTTTCAAAAATCAAACCTCTAAAAATGATTTTGAATCCATTTTTTTTTCCAAATTGCAAACCAACAATTTGATGAGAAATGAAACAATCGGTCCTACTTATTTTTTTAATTTTGGGCGTAATAGGTAACATATTTGCTGCGTCAGATACACTTCAAGTTTTACAAACGAGCGATTTTAAAGTCAACGGAAAGGGATCAAATGCCGCCTGGAAAAAAACTCCCTGGGTCCCATTGCAAAATTTATCATCTGAAATCGCTCCCTATTCAAGCCAATTTAAAATTTTATATTCCGCAAAAGGAATCTACGTACTCATGGAAGGCGAAGACAATAAGATTACCACTAATTACAAAAAGGACTTTGATGATTTATATAAGGGCGATGTTTTTGAGGTGTTTTTCCACCCAAATCCCAAAGAACCCTTATACTTTGAATATGAGATTAATGCGTTAAACAAGGAGCTTGTTTTACTTGTACCTAATTTCAACAAAAAGTTTTTTGGTTGGATTCCTTGGCATTATGATGGTGAGAAAAAAGTCGAAAAAGCGGTTTCCATCACAAATGAAAAAGGCAAAATGAAAAAATGGTCAGCTGAAATGTTTTTCCCCTATACTTTATTTAACCCCTTGGAGAACACACCCCCACAACAAAATACCTATTGGCGTGCTAATTTTTATCGCTTAGATTACGACCACGAAAAAATGGCTAAATCAGCATGGATGCCAGTTAAAGGGACCTTCCATGAATTTGAAAAATTTGGCTATTTGAAATTTAATTAAAATAAAGAACCAGTTTGTGCTTTAGGTTCTATGCCAACATGCCTATACGCTTTTTCAGTGGCTTCTCTTCCCCGAGAAGTCCTTTTCAAGAAACCTTCTTGAATTAAAAATGGCTCATAGACTTCCTCGATCGTCTCCGCTTCTTCGCCACAAGCAGTGGCAATGGTTGTTAAACCCACAGGGCCACCTTTGAATTTTTCAATAATCGTCATTAAGATCCGATTATCCATTTCATCCAAGCCATTTTGATCTACATCCAAGGCATCCAGTGCTATTTGAGCAATCTCTACGTCAATAATCCCCGAACCCTTCACTTGGGCAAAGTCTCTAGTACGACGTAATAAATTATTGGCTATACGAGGCGTGCCCCGACTCCTTCGAGCAATTTCAAAAGCACCAGATTCATCAATCGGCATTTTTAAAATGGAGGCAGAACGTTTGACAATTTTCGTCAATAACGCGGCGTCATAATATTCTAGTCGGGCATTAATGCCAAAACGAGCCCGCAATGGGGAGGTCAATAAACCTGCCCGAGTGGTCGCCCCAATCAAGGTAAATGGATTTAACCCTATTTGAATGCTTCGGGCGTTTGGACCTGAGTCCAACATTATATCAATTTTATAATCTTCCATTGCAGAATATAAGTATTCTTCAACGATGGGATTTAGCCGATGTATTTCGTCAATAAACAAGACGTCAAAGGGTTGCAAATTAGTCAATAAGCCCGCCAAATCTGATGGCTTATCCAACACAGGACCCGAAGAAATTCGCAAAGTTGAACCTAATTCATTCGCAATAATATGCGACAAGGTAGTTTTACCTAAACCTGGAGGCCCATGCAATAAAACATGATCTAAAGCCTCTTCGCGGCCTTTTGCAGCACCTACAAAGATCTTTAAATTGTCAATAATTTTTCCTTGACCAGAAAAATCTAGGAAGCTTAAAGGACGTAAGGCCTTATCAAATTCCTTTTCTTGAGGATTTAATGATTCTGATTCACCTGTTAAATAATCTTCGCGCATCTATTTGACAATAATTCAAATTTGAAATCAAAGATAATTTTTTTATTGCGAAGATTTCATAGTTTTGGAAAACCAAAATAAAAACCTAAAACTATGTCATCAATTTTTATTGGCGAACTCGCCGGTACAGCTACGTTATTATATCTTGGAAATGGTGTGGTTGCAAATATGCTTTTGAAAAATACAAAAGGAAATGGAACGGGATTGTTAGCCATAGCCGCATGTTGGGCTTTCGCAGTAACTATAGGAGTTTTCGTTTCTACTTATTTTGGTTCATCTGGTGCTCATTTAAATCCCATAGTGACCATTGCCGGCTGCATTAAGTCGGAAGATTGGTCTTTATTTCCAACCTATATCGGAGCTCAGTTGATCGGCGCCATGTTGGGCCAATTTTTGGTATGGTTACACTATAAACCTCATTATGATGCGACGGATGATGCGGGAGCAATTAGAGCTTCATTTTGCACAGATCCTGCCATCAAAAACACGCCATTTAATTTTATTTCAGAGGCTTTTGCCTCAGCTTTAGCAATTGTTGCTTTAGGTACTTTTTCAAGCATTGAACACGGTCTTGGACCCTTTTTAGTCGGGATTTTAGTTTGGGCGATTGGATTAGGATTGGGCGGAACAACAGGTTATGCCATTAATCCTGCCCGTGATTTAGGTCCTAGAATCATGCATGCTATTTTACCCATTAAAAATAAAGGGACTTCCGATTGGGGATACGCTTGGATACCCGTATTAGGGCCGGCTGTTGGCGCTGCCATTGGAGCATTTATATTGACGCTTAATTAACAAAATATGTACATAGGATCCATTGACCAAGGCACGACAAGCACTCGTTTTATTATTTTTAATAAGGGGGGAGACATCATTTCGGTAGGCCAAAAAGAACATAAACAAATTTATCCACAAGCCGGTTGGGTCGAGCATGACTCGGATGAAATTTGGCAAAATACCCAAGAAGTTATTGGCTTGGCTTTAGGAAAAGCTAATTTATCAGCCAAGGATTTAGCGGCCGTCGGGATAACCAATCAAAGAGAAACCACCCTCGCATGGAATAAAGTCACTGGAAAACCCTATTACAATGCGCTTGTTTGGCAAGATACTCGGGTAGGTTCTGAGCTGGCCGAATTAGCTAAAGATGGAGGAATGGATCGTTTCAGGGCTAAAACTGGTTTGCCTCTAGCCACCTATTTTAGTGGACTGAAATTAAGATGGCTCCTAAATAACGTCAAAGGATTACGAGAAGATGCGGAAAAAGGAGTGGCGCTTTTTGGCAATATGGATACTTTTATTGCCTGGAATTTAACGGGAGGGGTCGAAGGAGGCATTCATATTACTGACGTGACTAATGCGAGTCGGACCCAATTAATGGATTTAGCTACTTGCCAATGGGATGATGAAATATTAGAAGTTTTATCAATTCCAAAGTCGATGTTGCCAGCGATCCAAGCCAGTTCCAAAGTGTATGCAAAAGCAAAAGGTGTGTTGGGAGGAGTTCCATTGGCGGGAATTTTAGGGGACCAACAAGCTGCTCTGGTAGGACAAACTTGTTTTGATCCAGGCCAAGGAAAAAACACTTATGGAACAGGTTGTTTTTTATTAATGAATACAGGAAAAAAACCTGTTCAATCACAGCATGGATTATTGACTACAGTGGCATACCAGTTGGGCAACGAACCCGTACATTACGCACTAGAAGGATCTGTGGCCATTACAGGGGCACTCGTTCAATGGTTACGAGATAATTTGGGCATCATCAAAAATAGCCCAGATATTGAAAAATTAGCCAAAGAAGTGGAAGATAATGGGGGATGTTATTTTGTACCTGCCTTTTCAGGACTTTATGCACCCTATTGGAAACAAGATGCGCGCGGCGTTTTAGTGGGTTTAACTCGTTATGTCAATAAATCACACATTGCCCGAGCGGCTTTAGAGGCCACCGCTTTTCAAACTTGGGAAGTATTGGAAGCCATGGAAAAAGACGCGGGAATATCGATTACCTCATTGAGAGTAGATGGTGGAATGGTGGTCAACCAATTGCTGATGCAATTCCAATCGGATATTTTGGGAGAAGAAGTTATTTGTCCAAAAATAATTGAAACAACAGCTTTGGGGGCAGCCTATGCGGCGGGATTAGCTGTTGGATATTGGGAAAATCTTGATGACTTACGTAAAAACTGGGCCATTGCAAATACATGGAAACCTAATATGTCCGTCGACACACGCACCAAAATGCGCGCGCAATGGAAGAAAGCAGTCACAAAAAGTTTTGACTGGGCTGAAGATTAATTAGCCCCTTTTAACTTTAGGTGTATCTAAGCGAGTGGTTCCATACGCAGGGCAATTGTTACTTTGAGCACAAGAGCTCATAAACAAGGCGGCTAATAAGGCAATGGCTGCAATTTTTTTCATAATTTATACAGAAGCTAATTTTTCAGTTTTAACCATTTCTGGTTTTTCAATTTCAATAACGACATTAAGTGGCGCTTCTTGGTTTTGATTATAGCCCAAAATCGTTAACATTGGACCACTCAATTGCTCCTCAGAAAACAATCTAGTTGTAATCGTTCCATCCTCTAATCGGTCCACAATCACATGCTTAGGAGCTGGAATTAAACAATGTTGAATTCCCCCGTAACCACCTAAAGACTCTTGATAAGCACCTGTGTGGAAAAAACCAACATATTGCCTTTCAGAATCTTCCTCAAAAATAGGTAAATATAAATCAGAACTGTGCGCTTCCGTATTATAAAAATCCATGGAATCGCAAGTCAATCCTCCTAAGTTTACCTTCTGATAAGGTAGGCCCCAATTATTGACCGGAAGCATAATGTATTTTTGGTTCATTCCCCATGAATCTGGTAATTGAGTAATGAACGAACCGTCAATCATGTACCAAAGCTCCTTGTCATTTTGAAGCTTTTGGTCAATAATTTCATATAAAACGGCACCACTTTCACCTACAGTGTAAGAACCAAATTCCGTGAAAATATTCGGTACAGGCACATTGTTTTTATTGCAAATCCATGAAATCGATTCCACAATTTCATCGACCATCGCCTGGTAATCATAATTAAATTGAAGTGATGTTTGAATCGGTAAGCCTCCACCTAGATCGATTGAATCTAGCTCAGGACAAATCTTTTTCATTTCACAATACTTATAAATAAAACGACTTAATTCAGACCAATAATAGGCACTATCCTTGATTCCAGTATTGATAAAGAAGTGCAACATCTTTAGGTTGAACTTCGGATTTGGCTTTATTTTTTCCTCGTATAATGTATTAACATCCGAATAACGAACGCCTAATCGAGACGTATAAAAAGAGAAATCTGGCTCTTCATCAGTAGCAATTCGAATCGCTAAATTAACCTTATCGGCAGTCACCGATTTTTCATAGAAATCGATCTCTTTTAAATTATCAAGGATTGGGATGCAATTAAATCCATCATTGATCAACTCAGAAATAAACTGGGTATACAAAGGTTGTTTGTATCCATTGCACAGAATATAGGTTGATTTCGAAACTTTTCCTTGGTTGTACATATCCCGAATAATCGGAATATCAAAGGCGCTACTCGTTTCTAAATGGACATGTTGCTTCAATACCTCTTCCAAAATAAAAGAGAAATGAGACGATTTTGTACAGTAACAATAGGTGTAATTAGCTTTGTAATTATATTTTTTTATCGCGTTTCTGAACAATAACTTGGCATTATCAATGTGCTCAGAAATTTTTGGCAAATAAGATATTTTTAATGGCGTTCCATACTGCTTGATGATTTCCATCAAAGGCACATTGTTGAACAACAATTCGTTATCCTCATTAATGTTAAATTCCCTCGTCGGAAATTCAATGGTTTGATCAATAAGATCGATATAATTTTTCATTCCTAATCAACAAATATGTACTCAAGTGTTCTTGAGTTAGTGTAAAAACGTGCAAAACTGCAATAAAAGTATGTACTTTGCAAACTATTCAACATAATGTTCTATGCCGAAGATTCATTTTATCGCAATTGGTGGCGCTGCGATGCATAATTTAGCCTTAGCTTTAAAGGCCAAAGGATATCAAATTACAGGTTCAGATGATGAAATATATGAGCCTTCAAAAAGTTTATTAGCCTCCCATGGGATCCTACCAGAGGGATTTGGGTGGTTTCCTGAAAAAATTACTGCAGATTTAGATGCGGTCATTTTAGGGATGCATGCCAAAGCCGACAATCCAGAATTAATTCGGGCCCAAGAATTAGGGATAAAAATAGAATCATACCCATCATTTTTATATGAAGTAAGCAAACACAAACAACGTATTGTGATCGCCGGTAGTCATGGAAAAACAAGTATCACATCCATGATTTTACATGTGTTGAAAAGTCTACATAGAAAATTCGATTATTTGGTGGGCGCACGCATTGAAGGATTTGAACTCATGGCTTCTTTGTCAGACGCCCCTATTATCATTATTGAAGGCGATGAATATTTAGCTTCTCCAATTGACCGACAAGCCAAATTTTTATTATATCAACCCCATATTGCCTTAATTTCTGGCATTGCCTGGGATCATATAAACGTCTATCCTACCTTCCAATCTTACACGGATTCGTTCGTTCAATTAATTAAGCAAATGCCCAAAGCAGGTCATTTATTTTTTGATCAAACCGATGAAACTTTAAGCAAACTAGTAAAAAACAGTCCCGAAGATATCGATGTGAATGGATATGAAGCACATCAAGCGGAAATTAAAAATGGGAATACGATTCTTGTAGGGGTGGATGGAAAAAGGTATGAAATCGAAGTTTTTGGACAGCATACTCTTAAAAATTTAAATGGGGCTCGCTTAATTTGCGAAAAAATCGGCGTTTCAAGTACAGATTTTTATGCAAGTATAGGCTCGTTCAAGGGTGCGGCAAAAAGGCTTGAGTTGGTTGCAAAAAGCACAAATTCATTATTATATAAAGATTTTGCGCATGCCCCATCAAAAGTGGCCGCCACCACAGCTGCGCTTAAAGAACAATATCCTGAAAGAAAATTAGTAGCATGCTTAGAATTGCACACTTTTAGCAGTTTAAATCCTGCATTTTTGCCTGAATATGAGTCCACATTAGCTAAGGCGGACGAAGCCATCATTTATTTAAGCGAGCATGTACGCCAGATAAAACAAATGGATCGAATGGAAGAATCGTTGATTCAAAACTATTTTAAACACCCCTCGTTGAAAGTGATCCGAGATCCAGCCACTTTAGCTACAGAGTTGATCAGCAAATCATGGCATGAGGCTAATTTACTCATGATGTCTTCTGGGACTTTTGATGAATTAGATTTAAAAGATTTAGCGGGAAAAATGGGCTTGTCAACTATTTAAAATAGCATCCAATTCCGTTTTAAAATTAGTCAAAAGCATCTCTTTCATGCTAATTTTCCTTTTTTGTGTATTGATTTTACTTTGAATAGGTTTTTCCTCCATTTGACGATCTCGCTCCGCTTGGGCAATAAAATCATCCAATTCGCCTTTTTCTTTTTTAGTCATGTAATCCATTTGATTAATCATGATTTTCAATTGCTCCAAGCGAGGTTTTTCGTTTAAGTTGGCATGCCGATAAGAAATGACTCTCAACAAATAATTCATTTCAAAAATCTTATCACATGCGTTTCTGAATCGCTCTGCCATGGAACGGTCTATGGTCTTAATTTGAGCAGACACTTCTTTCCATTTAACTAAATAAGCTTTTGCAAGCTCAGCTGTGGCCACCATATTTTCTTGATCACCTAACTTTACTTCAAGCTCGCCAGTCATCGTATTCAATTCCTGAACACGTGGGTCCACTCGAGGTTTATAGTCAATGCCTTTAATTCGATTATACTTCTCAAAAAACATATCATTGGCCTTCTTGAAATTCTTCCAAAGCATCGACTGCTTTTTAGGAGGTAATCCCATTATGGTTTTCCACTCTCTTTGCAATTCTTTTACCTTAACGACTGAATCGTCAATGTCTTCGGCTTTTCTTAATTGGTGTACTGAGTCAATAAACCCTTGAAGAATAGCAATTTTTTCGTCGATTTGACGATTTTTTTCTTCAAAATAAGCTCTTCTACGAAGGAAAAATGCATCGAGTACCGCTTGGAATTCCTCAGAAAGCTCATCCTGAAATTGCTTGTCTACAGGCCCTGTTTTAACCCATTTTATTTTTATTTCTAATAAATCTTCGGTGGCTTTTAAAATATCTTCCTGTTCAACTAATTGAACAGCGTCTTGAATCAAAGCCCTTTTGATCTCTAGATTTTTAATTTGATTATTCTGAATAAGTCCACGTAAATAGGACTCCATTTGCTCCAATTGATCAAATAAGGGTAAAAAATCACCTAAGCCGTCAAAGTCAGCTAGGTATGCTTTCATTTGAACGACCTTCGTCAGGAAAGATCCTTTATTTTGAACCGTGGTCACTTCGCGAGCTAAAATATCAACTTTGTTTTTAGCTAATTCAAAGCGTTTAACAAAATAAGCTAAGGAAGCTTCTTCCGTTTCGCGAACAAATCCAATTTCTCTTTGTGGGAAATTTAAATAGGCACGTATGAATACTTTGCCATCTTGGCAAAATCCATACTCGTTTTCTGTGGCAGATTTCATAAGATTAAATGATAGAGCTTCAAGCAAATGCTTTGGCTCAAATTGTACTTTATAATTTTTATCCAAATATTTAACTCACGAATTTATTTAAAAATAAATGAATAAATGAAGAATTTTTGATTAGAAATTCAAATTTTAACACAAAAATCACATTCTTTGCAGGTTATTAGAAAAAATACAATCAAAATATGAGTAACGAAACCATTATATTTTCCATGGAACGCGTTTCTAAGGTAATTCCCCCTCAGAAAACGATCATTAAAAATATTTACCTTTCTTTTTTTTATGGAGCGAAAATTGGGGTCCTAGGCCTTAATGGTTCCGGTAAATCAACTCTTCTTCGTATCATCGCTGGGCTAGATAAATCATTTACAGGTGATGTAGTTTGGTCCCCAGGATATACCGTGGGAATGCTGGAGCAGGAACCCCAACTTGATCCTCAAAAAACGGTTTTAGAAGTGGTGGAAGAAGCGGTGGTTGAAATTAAAAATTTACTAAAAGAGTTTGACGAAATAAATGAGGCTTTTGGTGATGCAGATGCCGATTTTGATAAACTGTTAGCAAGACAGGGAGAAGTTCAAGAAAAATTAGATCACTTTAATGCATGGGAGTTAGATAATCGATTAGAAAAGGCGATGGATGCCTTGCGTTGTCCTGACCCTAATGCACTCATAAGTACCCTTTCAGGAGGAGAAAAAAGACGTGTGGCTTTGTGTCGATTACTGTTACAAGAACCCGATGTTTTATTGTTGGATGAGCCGACCAACCACCTAGATGCAGAATCTGTTGAATGGCTCGAGCAACATTTACGTCAATATAAAGGGACTGTGATCGCCGTTACTCACGATCGATATTTCTTGGATAATGTAGCGGGCTGGATTTTAGAATTAGATCGTGGTGAAGGAATTCCTTGGAAAGGAAACTATTCATCTTGGTTAGAGCAAAAACAAAATAGATTAGCTCAGGAAGAGAAGACAGAATCTCGTAGACAAAAAACATTACAGCGTGAATTAGAATGGGTAAGGATGTCGCCCAAAGCACGGCAAGCAAAATCGAAAGCCCGAATTGGAGCATACGAAAAATTATTATCTGAAGAGAATAAGCAAAAGGAGGACAAGTTAGAATTGTTCATTCCGGCGGGCCCTAGATTGGGAAATAAAGTCATCGAAGTACAAGGGGTATCCAAATCTTTTGGTGACAAATTATTGTACGAAAATGTAAGCTTTTCATTGCCTCCTGCAGGTATTGTTGGAATTATCGGACCCAATGGTGCGGGTAAAACGACGATGTTTAAATTGATTACGGGCCAATTAGAACCTGACAGTGGAAGCTTTGAGGTTGGCGAAACCGTAAAACTAGCCTATGTCGATCAAGAGCATAATCAATTAATGGCTGAAAAATCCGTTTTTGAAACGGTATCCGATGGCAATGACTGGGTGATGTTGGGCGGAAAGCAGTCAAATGCGAGGGCTTATGTGAGTAAGTTTAATTTCAACGGAGCAGATCAGGAGAAAAAAATTGCCAATTTATCAGGTGGAGAGCGCAATAGAGTTCATTTAGCGATGATGTTAAAAGAGGGAGCAAATGTGCTATTATTGGATGAGCCGACCAATGACCTGGATGTAAATACATTAAGGGCTTTAGAAGAAGGATTAGAGAATTTTGCAGGTTGTGCCGTAGTCATTTCCCACGATAGATGGTTTTTAGATCGAATCGCTACTCATATTTTGGCTTTTGAAGGAGATTCCCAAGTCACTTATTTTGAAGGTAATTATTCCGAATACGAAGAAGCTCGAAAGAAGAGATTAGGAAATGACATAACGCCCAAACGAATTAAATATAAGAAGTTGCAGTAGAGTTGGGCTTTAATAATTTTAATTATGACACCAAGAGAAAAAATTCAATTAGTCATTGACGAAATGGGTAAAGTAGTGATTGGGCAGGAGCGCTTAATCAACCGACTATTAGTTGGACTTTTCACCGGTGGCCACGTACTTTTAGAAGGAGTTCCTGGATTAGCCAAAACGTTAACAATCAATACGCTTGCTAAAATCTTAGATTTACATTTCCAACGTATTCAATTCACGCCTGATTTATTACCTTCTGATTTAGTGGGGACCATGATTTACAATCCACTAAAAAATGAATTTGAAGTAAAAAAGGGTCCAATTTTTGCCCAAATTATTCTTGCGGATGAAATTAACCGTGCCCCTGCAAAAGTCCAATCGGCCTTGTTGGAGGCCATGGCAGAAAAGCAGGTGACCATTGGGGAAACTACCTATCCATTGGACAAGCCATTCTTGGTTTTGGCTACTCAAAATCCCGTGGAGCAAGAAGGAACTTTCCCATTACCGGAAGCTCAGGTGGACCGTTTTATGCTCAAGGTATTTTTAAATTACCTCGATAAAGATCAGGAGCTAGAAGTGATGAGAAAGATGTCCAATATGGACTTTAAATACGAACCTAAAGCCATTTTGACTTTTGACGATATTCAAAATATTCGAAAAGAAATCAATAAGATTACCATCAGTGAAACACTTGAAAAGTACATCATTGAGCTTATATTTGCCACCAGAAATCCAGCAGATTATGGCCTAACAAAAGAGGCCGATTACATTCAATTTGGAGCATCTCCACGCGCAAGCATTCACTTAAATCTAGCCGCCAAAGTAATGGCCTATTTGGAAGGACGAGATTATGTTCTACCTGAAGACATCAAGGAAATGACTCCTGATGTGCTAAATCATCGGATTATTTTAACTTATGAGGCAGAGGCGGATAATATATCTACGCTTCAAATCATTCAAACTATTTTAAGTTCGGTAGCTATTAATCGCTAATACTGAGTAAATAAAAGGTGAACATCTCTTTTAAGGTAAATAATTAAAATATGAAATTTCGCCTCGCACTGATTATTAGTACTTGTCTATTTTTTAGTTTTACAGCTAAAGATCCAATCCGTGTGTTCCTTATAGGGGACTCAACAATGGCCGATAAATTACCAGCCGATTTTCCAGAGACGGGATGGGGTATGCCATTCTCAAAACTTTTCAATGAAGCGGTGGAAGTTCAGAACCACGCGTACAATGGCCGAAGTACCAAAAGCTTTCGCCGTGAGGGACGCTGGGCGAAGGTGCAAGCTCAATTAAAAAAAGGGGATTACGTATTTATTCAATTTGGGCATAATGATGCTAAAGTCAGTGATACCACTCGATATGCCCCATCTCAGACGGATTTTAGAGAAAATTTAACACGCTACGTGGCAGAAACACGAGCAAAAGGTGGAATTCCGATCTTGTTAACACCGACCCAACGAAGAAAATTTGATTCCACGGGCGTTTTCATAGACCAGCATGCTGATTATCCAAATGTAGTGCGTGAGGTAGCAGCAAAGGAAAAGGTATTATTGATCGACATCGAAAAAGAAAGCAAAAAATACATTACCTCAGAAGGTCTAGAAGGTGCCAAAAAAATGTTCCTGCATTATCCAGTAGGCATTTTTAGGAAGTTCATGAAAGGTGCGGCAGATGATACACACTTTTCTCCATTTGGGGCAATGAAAATTTCCGATATGGTGGCAGAGGCTATATTAGCTTCCAATGAACATCTGCGAAGCTTTCTAAAGAAATCGATTTTCCCTCAGAAATACGAATTTGAATTGCCCCTTGTTTCTGCAACCGTTTTTAAAAAAGATACTTTTAATATCATTTCGTATGGCGCTGTCTCTTCGGCAAATACATTGAATACGAGTGCGATCCAACAAGCGATTGATATCGCCGCAAAACAAGGTGGGGGAATGGTATTAGTTCCATCTGGGTTTTGGTTAACGGGTCCCATTACATTATTGTCCAATGTAAATTTGCATATTTCAAATGGTGCAGTGCTTCAATTCAGTAATAAACCAAAAGACTACCCACTTATTAGAACGAATTGGGAAGGAGTCGATGCCATCCGGGCACAATCTCCTATTTCTGCTAAAGGCCAAAGAAACATTGCGATCACGGGTTCAGGTATTATAGATGGAGCCGGTGAAGCCTGGAGACCTGTAAAAAAAGGAAAATTAACGGCCGGTGAATGGGATAAACTAACTCGTTCAGGGGGCGTTTTAGACTCAAAAAGGGAAACTTGGTATCCAACAGAAGGAGCTTTAAAAGCATCCACCATGGATAGACCTGGTGTCATTGCAGCTGGTTTTACAGAAGCAAACACGGAAGAAATCAAAGAATTTTTACGCCCGAATATGATTAGTTTAAGGGAATGCGAGCAGGTTTTATTGGAAGGTGTAACTTTTCAAAATTCCCCCGCTTGGAACATTCATCCCTTACTTTGCAAGCATTTAACCGTTGAAAATATTTATGTTAAAAATCCTTGGTTTGCCCAAAATGGGGATGGGATTGACATAGAATCTTGTGAGTTTGTATCTGTGCGAAATTCGAAATTCGACGTAGGTGATGACGGAATATGTTTAAAATCTGGCAAAGATGCGGAAGGTCGAAAACGTGCGAGGCCCAGCGCACATATTTTAATCGAAAATTGCATCGTATTTCATGGGCATGGTGGCGTAGTTGTCGGAAGTGAAATGTCTGGAGGAGTCCACGATTTATTTGTAAATAATTGCCAGTTCTTGGATACTGATGTTGGATTAAGGTTTAAAACAATGAGGGGCCGAGGAGGTGTGGTTGAAAATGTTTTCATTCGAGATATATCGATGAAAAATATCGCGGGAGAGGCTATTCTTTTCGATATGTATTACCAAGGTAAAGATCCTGTTTCTACCTTTGGTAATGGAGGTGAAACACCCAAAATAGAATTAGTACCGGTCAATGAAGGAACCCCTCAATTCAAAAATATTTTCATCGATAACGTAGTTGCCAAAGGCGCTGAAACAGGTTTGCTTATCCGTGGCTTACCCGAAATGCCAATTCACCACATAGAATTAAACAATATCGATATCGAAAGTAATCAAGGGTACCGAGTAATAGAGGCGAAGGATATTACCTTAAAACAAGCAAAATTCACAGAAACAGGTACGAAGAAATCGGAGATGTTTCATGTGAAGAATTGGAAACTCAATTAGCTCCTTACCATTGCCAATCTTCCAAGGTTTGGCAATGGTAAGGGGGAAAAGTTCAAGAAATTGGTACTTTTATTTCCGTAAAATCAAGATACTCGGGTCATTGATATACCGGCCCGATTTTGCCCCATACAACGAAAGCCCATTCGGATATCCTTCCGGAACTTCTAATCGAATAGTCAATTTACCCGTTGCATTGGCAACTTCAATGGAAGAGCGAGGCAATGTACATTGCACCCAATATCCATAGGTTCCTGGCTCGTCTAATTTATGATTTTTAGCTTGATAAAACCACGATAAAACTCCTTGGTGATCCGCAGGGTCATCATCCAAATCAAAGGAAGCTGCAAATTGTCCATTGGATAAAATCTGAACCACAGACGGATTCTTTTTATTATCTGTTTGTGGATAGGCATTTGGGTTTTTACTTGGATCAAAGGTTCCTTTTCCCAACATATAATCCCCGTTCATTGCACCAGAATTTGGCTTGTCCTTACCTAACAACGGTTTTGATGATGCCTCCACAAAAAAACTTACTTGGTCGATGGATTCTAATGGCACCTTAGCCCAATCAAAATTGTATTCGAAATAGCCTGATCCTGCCCCATTCACTTTATTTCCTAAGACACCTGTCCATTGTTTTTTAGACCATTCAGCTTTTGAAATTTTATCCACAGGAACCGTCAGTAAAACCTGCTTGGGTGTTAAATTTATTTTTCCTTGCTCGACAATCAAAGAAACAAAGTTCTGATGCAACACATGTCCATTGCCATCTTCCAATTTCAATATCAAGGTGTTTAAGGATTGTTCCTCTGGTAAAGTTATCTCCAATGAATCCAAGGCTTTGACGGACCATGGAGTCCAAACAATTTGCTTAGATTTAGACCACCAATTTTTCTTCTCGCCCAACGCATTTTGTCCGGAAAATTCCATTTTTAACACAAGCTCTTTGGGTAAATCTGAGCCACCAATTAAGGCAGATAAGGTTAAAGGAATTTTTAATTTTTGGCCTCCATTTCCAGCCCAAGCAATTTCCTGGCCTGTCGACAAGTAAAATGGCCCATGCAAATCTTTCAATGTCATCCCGGGAGCTATAGCGCCTAATCCCGTTTCCTTTTCCGTACGATCAAATCGATAATACCCGTTCCACTCGTTAATGACATCGTGGTGTTCCGTGTATAACCAACCGGCCATTTTTGGGAAATTACGAAATGAGTTCATCGCTTTATGGTAATCCCAGGTATAATCCACATCACCTGAACTTCCATCATAGCCCCAAACATTTCCAAATTCCGAATTGATCATCGGTTGGCTCCCCTGCTTATATCCTTTTTCAAAATTCCAAGTACTCCCTGGAAAGGTATTGTCCGATTGCTCCTTGTTGAATTTATCCCACTCGTAGCCAGGTAAATATGAATGCCATGAGTGAATGTCCGTTTCTGTATGTCCCTTTCCGCAACAAATAGAATTATCTTCTACTAATCGAGTAGGATCTAAGGATTTAGCTTTTTTGTACACGTCCACCACCCACTTTTGTGTCTCAGGGGTATACACTCTGCTCTTTTTGCCGTCAACCTTCACGTCTGAAAGTAAACCCCAAGTTTCGTTAAAGGTAATCCAAGAAAAAATAGATGGATGGTTAAAATCTCTACGAACCATTTGCTCCAACGTATACTCTGTTTCCTTTTGCATGTCTGCATCTGGTGGACCCCAAGAATTAGGAACATCCGCCATGACTAATAAACCCAATATATCCGCCCAATACAGTTTTCTAGGCACTTCAATTTTAACATGCGTACGAATTCCATTCAATCCAATTCGCTTACTGCGCATGATTTCCTCACGCATAAAATCGTCGGTTGGGAAAGTATAAAAACCTTCGGGATGATAACTTTGATCGAGGGCCAATTGCAAATAAATGGGTTTATTGTTGAGCGCGATGTATGGAATTGTACTCCCAGGCAAATTCATCACAGATATTTTTCGCATCCCGAAATACCCCTTCACTTCATCTGATTGAACACCCTCACCTACTTGAATTTGGTAGTTGTATAGAAATGGATCCTCCAACGACCACAGATGTGCGTTGGGTATTTTAATTTCAATTTGGGCAGTTTTAGCACCAGCAGCGATTATTTGTGAGCCTGAAAAACCTGTGGAAAGAGTTACTTTGACCGACGTTTTTTGTTTGACAGGTGCGGCTAATTCCACTTGAAATTTTGCTGTAGAGTGATCAATATCGGGGCTTACTTGGGCATAGTCAACATATTGATCACCACGCGATTCTAGATAAATCGTTTGCCAGATACCTCGGGCGTTTCCGTACCCTTGTTTACCGTACAGGGTGAACATCCGCCTTTTGTCGTCTACACGAATGTTTAATACTTGTTTTTGACCTGATTTAAGAAATTTTGTTAAATCAAAAGAAAAGGGAGTATAGCCACCTTCGTGTGAACCTATTTTTTGACCGTCTAAGAAAACATCCGTTTTCCAATCACTAGCTCCGATCACCAAAAATGTACGCTTGGTTTGCCAGTTGGCCGGCACCTCGATCAAACGCTGATACCAGGCAATATCCGCTTCATCCTTCACGCCTGACAATTGGGACCCCCAGGGAAAAGGAACTTGAATTTTCAATGGATATTTTTGCTGATTTTTTTCCCAATGTTCTTTGACACCCGCATCTTTAGGATCAAATTTGAAATCCCATTCGCCATTTAAATTAATCCATTGGCTCCGCTCGAAGTCAGGCCTTGGATGCTCGGGAAGAAAAGAGGCTTGTTGGCCATATAAAAAAGGGGCACTGAATAGCGCCAATAATAACATTTTGATTTTCATATTATTTATAAATAGGTATTTGAGGCAAAAATGGGTAAAAAAAATTAAAAAACGGATAATTTTTAATTTAAAAGCTATTTTTACGTCATGACTAGTTTAGAAGAATTAAAAAAGAAAATACCAACTCAAATTGCAGTGATTGGTGGAGGGAGTTGGGCTACGGCATTAGTAAAAATTCTTTCTGAGAATCAGGTAAAAATTAAGTGGTGGATTCGCAGAAAAGCGGATGTTGATTTCATTAGAAAATACAACCACAATCCAAGCTATTTAACTGACGTTGCGATTAATACACGCAAGGTAAAGACTTATAATAAAATGTCTGAAGCTTTAAATGGCGTCGAATATATAATTTTAGCCATTCCTGCGGCTTTTATTCCAGCAACGTTAAAGGATTTAAATAAGAAGCATTTTGAGGGGAAAAAAGTAGTTTCAGCGATCAAAGGTATGATTCCTGAAGAAAATTTGTTGGTTACGGATTGGTTAACCAGAGAATTTAGTTTGCCTATCGGGCAAACATGTGTGATTGCCGGACCCTGTCACGCGGAGGAAGTTGCCTTAGAAAAGCAATCTTATTTAACCATTGCTTCTCCTAATATCGAGGTAGCACAATCATTTGCTAATTTATTGAATTGCCGATTTTTACAAGCGAATGCGATTACTGATTTATATGGAGTGGAATATTGCGCCGTAATTAAAAACATCATTGCAATTGCTTGTGGTATCACTAGAGGTTTAGGATTTGGGGACAATTTTCAAGCGGTTTTGGTCAGTAATGCCATGCAAGAAATTAAGATATTTTTAGATGAAATCTATCCAAAAGAGAATCGGGATTTAAATAACTCAGGGTATTTAGGGGACTTATTGGTGACCGCCTATTCACAATTCTCTCGAAATAGAACTTTTGGAAATATGATAGGCAAAGGCTATTCGGTAAAATCAGCGCAAATTGAGATGAATATGATCGCGGAAGGATATTATGCCGTTCGAAGTATTTACTTGATTTCAAAACAGCATCATATTAAATTACCGATCATCGATGCAGTCTACCACATTGTCTATGAGAAGATAAATCCTTTGATTGAAATGAATAAGTTAAAAGGATATCTTAAATAAATGATCGAATAAGCTCCGCCGTTTTTGCGAGAGAGTCTTGGCTCAGTTTCAACTTCTCTTGAGAAAAATTAATGTCCAACATCCGATTTAGGGGCACCAAGTGCACGTGAGCATGAGGCACCTCTAGGCCGATAACGGCTACACCAATGCGCTTACAAGGAATTGCCTTTTTGATCGCTGGAGCAATACGCTGAGCAAACTTCATTAGGCCGGCCAAAGCCTCCGGATCTAGGTCAAAAATATAATCAATTTCTTGTTTTGGAATGACTAATGTGTGGCCTTCTACCAAAGGCATCACATCTAGAAAGGCTAAGAATTGATCGTCTTCGGCAATTATGTGGCAAGAAATTTCGCCTCGAACGATTTTAGAAAAAATAGAGCTCATCGTTAATCAATACGTCTTAGATTACACTTAGAAACAGGCTTAATAATCAAAGGCACTTTTTCCAATTTTACGGCATCACTATCTAACCCAAACCACTTGTCTTCTGAAGGTGTAAACTGCTTGACAAAGAAATAAGCCTTCATGACCATTCGATCTAAAAGGGGTAATTCATTATCAAAAGATAAGAATTTTTCAAGGACTACAAATCGGAAATCGCCAATCACATTTTGCTCATTCAAGGACTTGTATCGAGAGGTTATATCTACCTCGCCCCTAGAAACCATTTCTTCCACTACTTTACGGAAGTACAAATTGATTTTTTGTTCTACCCTGAAACCTAATTTGAAATTAACTTTGATAATGTCATCGGGTTCGATCACGGTTACTTTATAATCCATCGTATATGGCTCATCCAAGGTATCTACATGGACAAACCAATAAATATCGGCTTTTTTGGGACGACGCTGGAAAATGGAATAAATGATTTTTGATTCAATATCGGTCACTCTACCGGCATTGGACATAAAAACTAAATGCGTGGCATATTTAGGAATAGTATCGTCATTACTCAAATCCTTTAACGGCTCTATATACTCTGATAAAGGCTCATATTCGGTCAATTTATTTTTAATGCGAGAAGCTCTAAACCAAACCCACATGACCAAAATAATCACACCCGCAATGAAAAGAGATACATAACCCCCATGGGAAAATTTCTGCAAATTAGCGACCAAGAAAGAGCCTTCTAAGGACACATATATTAAAAGGAAAAGTAGGATCCACCACATATCTATCTTCTTGATATGTAGGTAATAGGCCATTAACATGGTGGTCATCAACATAGTCAACGTAATCGCCAACCCATAAGCGGCCTCCATATTAGTGGATTCCTTAAACCATAATACAACTCCTACACAACCCATCCACAATAAGATATTGACGGAAGGTACATACAATTGTCCCTTTTGATCAGACGGATAAACCAAGCGTACTTTTGGCCAAAAATTAAGTCGAATCGCCTCGGAAATCAACGTAAAAGATCCTGAAATTAATGCCTGACTGGCAATAACGGCAGCAGCGGTAGCGACCATAATTCCAGAAAATAAAAATTCACGGGGAAGTAATTCGAAAATAGGTTTACGTCCATCTAGGGTCATTCCTTGATGTGCTAAAAGCCAAGCACCTTGCCCAAAATATTGCAGAAGTAAAGTGATTTTAACAAAAATCCAACTTACTCGAATATTTCCACGGCCACAATGACCTAAGTCGGAATAAAGTGCCTCCGCTCCCGTCGTACACAAAAATACCGCACCTAAAGCCCAAAATCCAGCACTTCCTGCTTGGTGTGTCGTTAACAATTCCCAGGCATACACAGGAGAAATGGCACGCAAAATAGACCAATCATTTTGTATCCAGATAATTCCAAAAAGTCCAAGCATGGAAAACCATAAAAGCATGATCGGCCCAAATAACTTGCCGACCACCTTAGTTCCAAAAATTTGGAAAATAAAGAGAATAGTTAAAATAAATATTACGAGTGGAACCGTATCCGTAACATAAGGCGTACCGTCTGGATGATGAAGCATACGCAATCCCTCTACTGCAGAAGATACCGAGATAGGTGGCGTGATAATTCCATCCGCAAGCAATGCCGCCCCACCGATAATGGCTGGCAAAGTCAGCCATTTTGCATGACGTCTGACTAACGCAAAAAGGGCAAAAATTCCGCCCTCACCCTTATTATCTGCACGAAGAATTAATATGACATATTTAAGTGTAGTCTGTAATGTCAGAGTCCAAAAAATACAAGATAAGCCTCCTAAAACCGTCAAAGAATTGATTGGTTCATCCCCAATGACAGCTTGCATCACATAAAGAGGAGAAGTCCCAATATCTCCATAAATGATCCCCATAGCTACCAAAAGTCCAGCAGCCGTGAATTTATTTTTGTGTTTTTGTTCCATTATAGAAGATAGGGTAATAAAATTTTATTCAAATCGGAATTAATATGTTTAGAATACAAGTTTTACAAAAAATTGTACTATTTCGAGTCTATTTATTTAAATATTTCAAGAAACGGAGGCAAATATACCTTCAATTTTGATATATCAAATAAGGTTTTGAATTTTTCTTGATTGAGATGAGATAAGTAGCTGCTGGTCAGCAATTTATTGTATATAATAATACCCGAAAATAATGTTCATTTCATCTTCAGAAGTCAATCCAAAGCCCAATGGTTTATTGGTATTATTCACATAGGTAACCACAGAAGTCAATCCTTCTCCTTCTTTCAAGGCAATTGGCTTTGCATAATTGATGACTTTAGGATGAGCCCAATCGTTGTCTTCGTAAATAACTTCCCCATCACGAGCTCCTCCCTTAATCTTGATTTGGAAAAGTTTTCCCCTTTCATGTGTATGCGAGGTTAGCGATACAATCATAACCGATTTACCAGAGCCTTTCACAAAGCCATCAAAATTAAAAAAGTCTTTCGTGACAACAGTCGTTTGATTTGGAGGAAGTGTGAAACTTGAATTATTAAAATCAATCATACTGACCACATTTTTTACCTGTGATTCGGGGACTGTATATAGATTTACATAATTCTCCCCATATAAGTTATCCTTCGTTTTGTTAAAATAATGTGGATTTAGGTCTACCGAACTATTTGCTGGTAGTTTTAACGCAGTACCTTCTGGAAATGTATAGTCTGAATTTGGATCTGTGCCACCTCCTAAAAATATATGATTTGACATTTGAAAAACCGTACCAATATTGAGTGAATTATCCAGATTCCTCAAATCCCGAATTTCATCCATGTTGGGTAAAAGAAGTTTTGATCTGAAATCATACACAACTAAATGATGGCTATTTGATCTGGATTTAAGTTTAATCCGGGATATAAAAATGGGTTCAGTATTATTCAAAGCCCGACGAACAAAAATCTCACGCTCAAAATTAGGTGGGACAATGAAGCGATCCACTTTCAATTGAAATCCTGTCTTTCCCTCTTTAACCGGGGAGTCCAAAGCTGAAAAATTAGAAGGCTCAGTGAAACTCGGTGTGGTATCATCTAATAATTTGGCATCAACCACCTCACCTTTATCTGGAGCACCTGCTTCAATCCATTTTTGAACGAAATCCAATTGGCCTTTACTCACAGGCTTTCCTCCCAAGGGCATAGGAGCTGCATAATTAGCAGTTGCATGATGACTTAAATCCCAATTTAATTTATGAAATAATAGGCTTTCGGCTGATGAAAATTTCTTGACCCTTTGTAATTTGTTTGTTACAGCAACCGAGTTTTTGGGCGTGGTTCCAATTAAATTTCCGTAAGCAAGTCCCTTTGACAAAACTAATCCATGCTGAGCATAAGAGGCATCTTGAACAGATAAATGGCAACCCGAGGTAGCGCAACTAGGACTTAATAATTTATCTTGTAATAAGTCAAAGGAATTAATCGTTGCAGTCTGAGAAATGGGACTTACAGGCGTATCAACAGCTGATTTGCTGCAAGCAAATAAACTCATGGTGACTAAAAGAACACGCAATGTATTTTTCATCTCAGTGAATATTGATCAAAAGACTCTCCTGGTATTATTTTTAAAACTTGTGTCAAAACTAACAAAACTAATTTCCTTGAAGCAATCCAAACGGGTAATTTATTTAAAGAAGCAAATTCTTCTAAGGTTATCGTAGGGGTATTTCGTAAATATTCCATCAACCAGCGCTCAGAATCTCCATAGGAAAACTGAATTCCCTCTTGGTTCTCACGCCTCAATATCTGCTTCATTTCCTTACTTGCCTGCACAGTTCTGTCTTTAATCCGAACAAAACACTGAGGTTGGGAATCTGCGCTTAATTGGACAAAGTGCGGTTTATCCACACTCTCAAATACTTGATAGACCAAAACAGTCCGACCATTATCCAATGAAATAGGGTAAGCGTTATAGGAAAAAGCTGGGAAGCAATATTTTTCAATCGCACGCTCTAATAAGAATTGTTCTTCTTCTGCAAACTTAAGGCCTTCGATTTGGCCTTCATCTGACACCCCTAAAAATAAATGACCTCCATCTGTATTCGCAAAGGCTACCAATTCCTTGATAATCTTCTCAGGAAACTTAACCTTCATCTTAAATTCAAGTCGCTGACCCTCTCCATGACGAACTAAATTTTTAAGATTTTTTAAATCTAAAAAATCATTTTCATGCTCCCAATTAGTGGATTCCAATAAAATTTCTGATCCCGATCTCATGCGCTATTAAACTCATTTCAATTTACAAAAGTTTTCAAATTAAGTGATTAACGAAAAAATATATTTGCTTAGTATAGTTATTCAATAGACATTATGTATTTTTGTCAAAATTTAAAAAATGGAACTCGAATCCTTAGGAAATTCCCTTATGAATTTGCCATTAGAAGACCGATTAAGTCTTTTAACGTCTACCTATTCGAAGGATGTCATTGCATTTTCAAGCTCTTTTGGTCAAGAAGATCAAGCCATAACCCATGCGATTGCCTCTCAAAAATTGCCCATTAAAATTTTTACATTGGACACAGGAAGGCAATTTCAAGAAAGCTATGAGTTGATGGACCTGACGAAAAAAAAATACGAACTCGACTTAATTACCTATTTTCCCAATCATATTAAAACTGAAAATTTAGTTCGTGAAAAGGGATTTAATTCGTTTTATACCTCCGTTGAAAATAGAAAAGAGTGTTGCTTCATTCGTAAAATGGAGCCATTAGCAAGAGCACTGGAGGGTGTCAATATTTGGATTACAGGATTGCGTGCAGAACAATCTGAAAATAGGGCCAATATGCCAATCTTAGAATGGGATGAGGCAAGGAATTTAATCAAGGTTAATCCCATCATTGATTGGACTACAGAAAAATTGAATACCTATTTGACTGAGCATAAAATTCCACAAAATCCTCTACACAAAAAAGGGTTCATTTCGATTGGTTGTGCGCCCTGTACAAGAGCAATAGGGCCAGATGAACACCCAAGAGCGGGACGCTGGTGGTGGGAAAATTCTCAAAAAGAGTGCGGATTACATGCCTAAAATTTAAAAAATGAGTAAAAATATGTCAGCCATCCACGATAAAATAGGTCAATTTCCAAGAGAACTGGAGGATGAGTCTATCTACATCATGCGCGAAGTGGCCGCTCAGTTTGATCGTCCAGCACTTTTGTTTTCGGGTGGAAAAGATTCGATTACATTGGTACGCTTAGCGCAGAAAGCTTTTTTTCCGGGAAAAATTCCTTTTCCTTTAGTTCATATTGACACAGGACATAATTTTCCAGAAACGATTGAATTCAGGGATTGGTTGGCCAAAGAAACAGGGGCCGAGCTTATTGTTCGCTATGTTCAAGATTCCATAGATCAAGGAAAAGCTAAGGAGGAAAGCGGAAAATATGCGTCTAGAAATGTATTGCAGACGGTTACTTTGCTTGATACGATTGAGGAATTTAAATTTGACGCCTGCATCGGTGGCGCAAGACGTGATGAGGAAAAGGCTCGAGCAAAAGAACGAATATTTTCGGTTCGAGATGATTTTGGCCAATGGGACGCCAAGCGCCAAAGACCTGAGTTGTTTGATATGTTGAACGGTCGTATTTCTGTCGGCGAAAATGTACGTGTTTTCCCCATTTCCAACTGGACAGAATTGGATGTTTGGAATTATATCAAAGAGGAAAAAATGGAAATCCCGAGCATCTATTTTGCTCATCAGCGACAAGTCATTCAACGCGATGGGATGCTTTGGGCAGATTCAGAACACTTGAATAAAGAGGCGGATGAAATTCCATTTGAGACTACGGTTCGTTTTAGAACGGTGGGTGATATGACTTGTACGGCAGCAGTGAGTTCTACTGCAGTAGACATCGATGTCATTATTGAAGAAATTTTATCTGCAGAAATTTCAGAGAGAGGGGCCCGGATCGATGATAAAAGATCGGAAGCGGCGATGGAAAAAAGAAAACAACAAGGTTATTTTTAATTAAGAGATGGATATTTTACGCATAGCAACGGCAGGTTCAGTAGATGATGGAAAAAGTACATTAATCGGCCGCTTATTGTATGAGACAAATTCGATTACTAAAGATAAAATCGAAGCACTTGAAAGTGCCTCTAAAAGAAAAGGCTTAAATTTTTTAGACCTTTCGCTATTGACCGATGGCCTAATTGCTGAGAGAGAACAAGGCATTACGATTGACGTGGCACATATTTATTTTTCTACGCCAACAAGAAAGTACATCATTGCAGATACACCTGGTCATATAGAATATACTAGAAATATGGTGACTGGAGCATCAAATGCAAAGGTTTCCTTGATTTTAGTGGATGCCCGACAAGGCATTGTGGAGCAGACAGCGAGGCATTTATCCATCGCTTCTTTATTGAGAATTCCTAAAGTTATCATATGTGTGAACAAGATGGATTTGGTTCAATATCAGGAATCAAAATTCAATGAAATACAGGATAAATTATCCGAATTAGTACGCAAAACTACCTTCCAAGGCCAGATAGTTTCTTATCTACCTATCTCTTCTTTATTTGGTCAAAACATTACAAAGAAGGCCGATGAAATGACATGGTTCACTGGAAACACATTATTACAGGAATTAGAAACATTTGAATTTGCCGAAACATTAGCTCAAGCGCCGGCTCGTTTTCCGGTCCAATTTGTCGTTAGACCCATGACGGAAGCCTACCATGATTACAGGGGGTATGCAGGTAAAATAAGTTCAGGAACTTTTAAAGTTGGCGACGAAATTCGCGTTTTACCTACGGGACAAACGAGTACCATTGCCACGATTGAAAAATTTGAAAATTCATTAGATCAAGCCATTGCGGGGGAATCCATCGTTATGACCCTTTCGAATGACATTGATATTTCAAGAGGAAATTCCATTGTACTAGCCTCAGAAACCAACGTACCATCCTTAAAAGATTTCTCGGCGCATGTTTGTTGGCTCGACCACCAAGCCCTAAGCGCGGGAAAAACATATCTTTTACAGCATGGCATACATACCACTAAAGCAAAAATTACTCAGATAACCGAGCGACTTGATGTAACCCAACAAACGTCGACCACTGAAGTAGGCCAATTAAACTTGAATGAAATAGGGAAGATTTCCTTACGAACAGCACAGGCCATTTCTGCTGATATTTATGTCGAAAATCCATCCAATGGGTCTTTCATCTTGATTGATGAATTTTCGAATTCGACCGTTGGCGTAGGCTTCGTCGATTAATTATTCGAATTTTTTAGGCGCATATAAAAACCCAAAAGCCTCAGCTCCTTCTTTGGTATGAACCTCATGATGTACGTAATGAGCCTTCATAATGCGCTTCATGTATTTACTTGTCGCCTTGTATTTTATTTTAATTCTGCGATGTACAATGATATCATGAAATATAAAATAAAATATTCCATAGGTTGCAATTCCTAAGCCGATCCAAATTAAGGGCCAAAAGCGAGGAATTTCCGCTCCTATCATGATCGTCAAGGTCGATGTTATTCCAAAAACCACCGAAAAAAGGTCATTTTTTTCCAAGGCATTTTTGTGATGCACATGATGAGATTCATGCCAGCGCCACATAAAGCCATGCATAATGTACTTATGTGTAAGCCAGGCAAAAGCTTCCATCGACAAAAAAGTACCTAACCAAATAACTATTGCGATAATTTTCATTTTAATCCAAAACCGAAATTACATGGAATTGTTTTAAAAATCCACCTCTTCCTTTGATTGAAAACAATTATCTTTGTAGGCTATAGGTTGGCCCATACCCTATCAACTGATTAAATTTTCTTTATGATTGACAAAAAATACGCACCCCAAGAAATAGAGCAAAAATGGTATACTTATTGGCTCGAAAATAAATTATTTTCTTCCAAGCCACATCCTGAAAAAGAGGCATATACCATTGTTATTCCTCCGCCTAATGTAACTGGGGTTTTGCATATGGGGCATATGCTCAACAATACTATCCAAGACGTTTTGATCAGAAAAGCGCGAATGGAAGGCAAAGAGGCTTGTTGGGTACCAGGAACTGACCACGCTTCCATTGCCACTGAGGCTAAGGTAGTTGCCATGCTAAAAGAAAAGGGCATTGAAAAAAAGGATATTTCTAGGGAAGAATTTTTGGCTCATGCATTTGAGTGGAAAGAAAAATATGGGGGCATTATTTTAGACCAATTGAAAAAACTGGGGGCTTCGTGTGACTGGGATAGGACACGGTTTACGATGGAGCCCTCTCTGTACCAAGCCGTTATTGACACTTTTGTTAGGCTTTATAATAAGGGCTTGATTTATAGAGGGGTCCGAATGGTCAATTGGGATCCGGCTGGAAAAACAGCTGTTTCGGACGAAGAGGTAATTCATAAAGACGTCCAAGCGAAATTATATCACATTCAATATCCATTTGTGGATGGATCGGGGCATTTAACGATTGCCACAACAAGGCCTGAAACGATTATGGCTGATGCGGCCATCTGCGTTAATCCCTTAGATGAGCGTTATATCAAGTATCATGGAAAGAAAGTATTCATCCCTTTAATTAATCGAGAAATAAGCATAATTGCGGATGAATATGTGAGTTTAGATTTTGGTACCGGTTGTTTAAAAGTTACTCCTGCACATGATTTAAATGATTATGAGTTAGGGATCAAACATAAATTACCTGTGATTGACTTGCTCAATGATGATGGTACATTAAATGAAAAAGCCGTTTTATTTGTTGGGCTAGATCGTTTCGAAGCTCGAAAAAGAATCGTCAAGCAATTGACAGAGGAAGGATTTTTAGTTAAAACAGACGAATATAAATCGACCGTTGGCACCTCAGAAAGAACCGGGGCGGTGATCGAACCCAAACTATCCTTGCAGTGGTTTTTGAAAATGGAGGATTTGGCCAAACCGGCTTTGGAGCATGTCATGAATGATGACATACAATTACATCCGGCGAAGTTTAAAAATACCTACCGCTCTTGGATGGAAAATGTACACGATTGGTGTATCTCAAGGCAGTTGTGGTGGGGCCAACAAATTCCCGCCTTTTACATGGAGGACGGAACATTGATCGTCGCCAAAGATAAAAAGGAAGCTTTAAGAATTGCTCGAGATAAATATCAATTATATGCGTTAGTGGAAGATGATTTAACGCAAGATCCAGATGTGTTGGATACTTGGTTTTCTTCATGGCTATGGCCAATCTCCGTTTTTGATGGAATAGAAAATCCTGATAATGAAGAGATTAACTATTACTATCCTACCAATGATTTAGTCACGGGACCCGATATTCTATTTTTCTGGGTGGCGAGAATGATCATGGCAGGCTATGAGTGGAGGGGCGAGTTACCCTTTAAAAATGTGTATTTAACAGGAATTGTTCGGGATAAACAAGGTCGAAAAATGTCCAAATCGCTAGGGAATTCCCCAGATCCATTAGAGTTAATCGAACGATTTGGTGCCGATGGAGTACGGTCCGGCCTTTTATTTTCAGCACCCGCTGGAAATGATTTATTGTTCGACGAAAAACTTTGTGAGCAAGGCCGCAATTTTTCTAACAAAATTTGGAATGCATTCCGACTCTTAAAAGGCTTAGATGTGATAGAAGGAAAATCCTTGCCTGAACATTTGCTGGCCACGGAATGGCTGGAAACCCGGATTTCTTTAACAATCGAAGAGGTTCAGGATCATTTTAGCAAATTCAGAATTTCAGATGCGCTCTTAAGTATTTATAATTTGGTATGGGATGATTTTTGTGGCAAGTACTTGGAGATCATTAAGCCGGCATATCAGACCCCAATACATGCGGATACATTGAAGGATGCATTCCAAATTTTTGACCAATTAATGAGACTGCTTCATCCGTATATGCCATTTATTACGGAAGAAATATGGCAGGCGATCGATGTAAGGGAAGCCAATACAAGCATATGTAAAGCGCCATTCCCGAAATCGACGCAAGTAAATGCTGCTTTAATTCAGCAGTTTGATACGGTTTTTGAGGTGGTAACGAAAATCAGGGAGATCAGAAATTCAAAGCAATTATCTCCAAAATTAGCCTTATCCCTAGAAATAAAGACAGGCGATAGCTCATCCTATGATCATTTAAAAGCAATCCTTTCCAAATTGGCCAATTTAGAGTCCATCGTGTATGCAGACCAAGCGAATCCAGAGGCACAGACATTTGTAGTCCGCTCAGATCAATTTTTCGTCCCCTTACAAAAAGAGGAAAATCAGGATGAATTAAAAGAAGAATCTGAAAAGGAATTGGTGTATTTAGAAGGGTTTAAAAAGTCGGTGGAAGCAAAACTGGCCAACGAAAAGTTTGTTCAAAATGCAAAACCTGATTTGGTTGAGCGTGAAAAACAAAAGTTATCCGATACAGAAAATAAAATAAAATCGCTTAAGGAGATTTTAGCACGATTTAATTAATGAGACCCTATTTATTACTCCTTTTTACGACTTTAACTTTCGCGGCTTGCGAGCCTAAGAAGGGGAAAGAAGTGGAATTGCCTAAAATCCAATTGGATTTTATTCGTTTTGACCGCTTGTTAGCTGAGGCGAAAAGTATCAAGGAAATAGATAGTCTCTTGAAAAAAAATCCTGAAATCACGGTTGGGTACTTCCATTGTACTCCAGAAAAAATTCCGTTTCTGGCCAAAGATTTATTTGCATTATTTCAAAATCCGGAATTAAAGAGCTTTTATGAGCAAAGTCAGAAACCTGAATTTTATGGGGGGAATCAATTAGAAATTGATGTAAAGGCAGCCTTTCAAGAAATCCACAATCAATTTCCTCAAACAAAAGTTCCCAAAATACGAACCGTTTTTTCTGGATTTGGTGGAATTGGAAGTGAGTTTGCAGTCCAACATCTTTATGTAACCGATACATTGATTGTTGTGGGATTGGATTTTTTTATGGGAAAGAAGGGCAAGTATCATCCACCGAATGTTTATGATTATCAGATGCGCAGATTAGAACCTAAGGCTGTCGTGGGACAAATCGTGTTGCAATATTCAGCATTTTTCAACCAGCAAAATTCTGAAGATCATACCTTATTGAGTGATATGATTTGGTATGGAAAAGGATTTGTATTTACGAAAAAAATCTTGCCTTCGTTGCCCGATAGCCTCTTGTTTGGCTATACAGCTAAAGAATTAGCCGAAACGGAGGCATTCCAATCTGAAGTTTGGGAACATTTCATAGATAATTCTTTGTTGTTCAAGAAGGAGGAATATGTAAAAGCGAAGTACGTTGGGGAACGTCCAAAAACACCTGAAATAGGACCTGCATGTCCAGGATCCATCGGCAGGTGGCTCGGTTGGCGCATAGTAGATTTATACGCAAAACAAGACAGTAAGATTAGCTTACCCAAATTAATGGCAAATAAAGAGGCCAATAAGATTTTTTTAGCTTCAGGATATCGAGGCAAATAGGCATAAAAATTATGGCAAAAAGACACGAAAAGTTTGGAGCGGGGGTTGATCCTAAAGATTCTGTAAAGGTTACGAAGAAAAACCTTTCCAAGGCGATTAAGATTTTCCGATTTGTCATTACGTATAAATGGACATTTGTGTTGGGCATGGTTTTCTTATTGCTCTCCAATTTAACCACACTTAGTTTTCCATTGTTGATCGGTGAAATGACGAAAGTGATTGAGGGGAAATCAAAATTTCAGATTAACGAGGTCACGCTATTTTTCTTTGCCATTTTAATCATTCAGTCCATCCTTTCATTTTTTAGGATTTACACCTTTGCGCAAGTATCTGAAAAAGCGATGCGAGATGTGCGGCAGACATTGTATGCCAAAATCATTACGTTACCCATTTTTCATTTTGAAAAAAGGCGTGTAGGAGAGTTGATGAGCCGCATCACATCCGACATTACGCAGTTACAAGATGTATTGTCGATCACCTTAGCTGAATTTTTTAGACAAATATTTACCTTAGTTGGAGGCGTCGTGTTAATTACTTACCTGTCTTGGAAGTTGACGCTCTTCATGTTAGCCACCTTCCCCCTACTTGTTATTTCAGCCATAGTCTTCGGGAAATTTATTCGAAAAATCTCAAAAAAGGCGCAAGACGAATTAGCGAATACCAACATTATCGTGGAAGAAACCTTTCAATCGATTCAAGCGGTAAAAGCATTTACCAATGAAAAGTATGAGGTTAATCGGTACACAAATTCCCTTAATAAAGTGGTCAATGGAGCTTTGAAGGCTGCAACGCTTCGCGGAGGTTTTGTCAGTTTTATCATTTTTGCCTTGTTTGGAGGGATTGTGGGGGTGGTATGGTACGGGGCCCAACTCGTCGCCCAGGGAGATTTAATTTTAGCAGATTTGTTGACCTTCATTTTTTATACAGCCTTCATTGGCGGTTCGGTGGGAGGCTTAGGTGATATCTATGCCCAGTTACAAAAGACTATTGGCGCATCTGATCGAATCCTTGAAATATTGGAGGATCCGTCCGAGGTGGATATATATGAAACCGAAACGAAGGCTTCATTGGGTTTTGGTGCTATTGACCTTCAAGATATTCATTTTTCATATCCTAGCAGGCCTAGTGTAGAAATTTTAAAAGGCATTAGTTTTACGATTGAGCCAGGGCAAAAGGTAGCCATTGTAGGAACTTCTGGTACAGGAAAATCTACATTGGCCCAATTGATGATGCGATTTTATGAACCGAGTCAGGGTAAAATCATGATGGGCGATTATGCCATTCAAGATATGCCGGTGGGCGATTGGAGAAAAATGGTGGCCTTAGTGCCCCAGGAGGTATTATTGTTTGGAGGAAGTATTCGCGAAAATATTGCCTATGGTAAACCGGGTGCCTCTGAGCAGGAAATCCAACAAGCAGCTGAGCAGGCCTATGCCAAAGAGTTCATCGAATCATTCCCTGAAAAATATGATACGTTGGTAGGCGAACGAGGCGTAAAACTTTCAGGGGGGCAAAGGCAACGAATAGCCATTGCTCGAGCCATCTTAAAAGATCCTAAATTTTTAATCTTGGATGAAGCCACCAGTGCCCTAGATTCTGAATCAGAAAAGTGGGTACAATCGGCATTGGAGGAATTAATGAAAAATAGAACCAGTTTGATTATCGCACATCGCTTGTCGACGATCAGGTCTGCCGATAAGATCATTGTGATGGAATCTGGCAAGATTGTCGAGATGGGTTCACATGAAAATTTGATGGCAAAAAAACAGGGTGTTTATCAAAAAATGGTCAAATTGCAAACTGAAAATTTATAAATACCAATCTTGGATACGTTAGAAGGACATTTAACAGATTTCAAATTAAGACCTACTGCCTGCAGAATAGAGGTGCTGAAGGCATTTGAAGGAGTCGGATTTGCTTTGAGTCAAGGAGATATTGAGTTGAAATTACAAGCCGCTTTTGACCGAGTGACCATTTACCGAACGCTTAAAACTTTTTTAAGTCAAGGGTTAATCCATAAAGTTTTAGATGATCAAGGAGGTGCAAAATATGCGCTTTGTAAAGATTTATGTCATCAGGGGGAACATGTTCACCAGCATGATCATGTACATTTCAAATGCAATGCATGTGGTCAAACTATTTGTTTGGAACATGTCATCATCCCCAAAATTCAATTGCCTGATAAATTCTTAAAGCAAGAAAGTAATTTACTCATCCAGGGAGTCTGCCAGGATTGTAATATTGCCTAGGATTTGATAAACTCTTTGATGGACTTAATAGCCATCGAATTAATCATATACCGCTTTTGTCGACGGTCTAATTCGGAATCTTGGCGTTGAATCGTATCGTGGCAATTGGTCAACAAGGCTAGCTTCACATTCGCTTCCTTGACAAAAGCGCTCCTTTTGTATCGCTGTGCATCATGAGCCAAAGTCGATAATCCTAAAATTGAATTGGTTTCATCCACATCTATTCCACCTGTTTCATAGGTCTCTACCAATCTTTTCAACAAAAATATGGTCGATTTATTGACCAAGTTACTTGAAAACTTTAATTCATTAACATATTTAAAACGCTTTAAAAATAATGATTTTCCCTTTTTAAAAACTCCCCCCACAATGAGCGAAATAATCAAGAAACATAAAAACCATGTGAAGCTATCAGATTGGTACCATATTTCATAATGGATAAAACCTACAGACTTTGCATTTACAAATAAATCATCCATATTTTCCAACTGAAAATCTTCAAAAACATCTTTTTCACTTTGATTAGGCCTAATATTTAACAAAAGATTATGATTTCCCAAAACCACATTTCTTGGCCCTCCGTAAGGTTCAATTTGAAATTTGGAAAGTCTGTTCGTGACATCTTTGTAAAAAAATAATTCCAACGTCCTTGCATTAATTGCATAATATTGATTAAATCCACTAAAAGGGATCGCAGGGATTATAAAATATTTACCCGTAAAGTAATTGGTAAAATGAAGCAATATCGCTGTTTTGTTAAATATTTCTAAGAATTCTTTAGAATAAACCATCCCGGATTTTGTCCAAATACCCTTTTTAAAAGAATATACATAAATCGATTTGTCTCTAAAAAAAGCTCCATTATTTATGTTAACATCATGTGTATAATTCATAAAAGAAATTAACTCATCTTTTTCAGGTATGTATGCGACGAATCCGCCATAAATTCCAAATGGCGGTGTACCATTGGATGAATAGGCCTCCCACTCTTTGCTCTTTTCATCAAAATAAATGATGTGATTGTTGGTCCGCCAAAAACCGTATCCCCCGACCGAGTGAAGTACTCCTTTTCGAAAAAAATGATAGGCATGGCAATTATCCCCGCGGTAAAAGGTCTTATCCATGCGCTTAAAAACCATTGTTTTTAAGTCAAATAAGTAAAACTGGTTTGTACAATTAGCGATGAAATAAACCTTACTTGAATCCAAAGAAGGAATTTGGCTTATTATTATATTTTTGGGTAAGCTAAAAAAAGTAAGGCTATCAAATTTAACAGCTTTGACAATCCCCCACTTACCTTCTTTTTGAAATTTTTCTAAGTTCCTTGAATTACTATTAATTCGATAAGCCGACTTTTCATTATGCTGTAAAAAATAATAAAAGTCGGCCCGAGTTTGCATCCCGATTTGGAGCAAAAGCAAAAGCAAAAATGTGCGTTTAATGTATAATCCCATAAAAACTAAACCGATAAAAATTTAAATGAATCTATCCCTTAAATAAGATTAATGCATTGGGATTTGATTAAACTCAACGGGTGATTTTTTAGCATCTTTAAATGCTGCTTTAGGTTTTATACTTAGGATTTGGAATAACTCCTGATCAGATTTAGCGTCAGGATTGGGTGTTGTCAATAACACATCGCCAGAAAAAATGGAATTTGCGCCGGCCATAAAACAAAAAGCCTGCCCCTCGTAATTTAATTCTAATCGGCCTGCCGATAATCTCACTGCCGACTTTGGCATCATAATTCGAGCCGTTGCAATTACCCGAACTAAGTCCCAAACAGACGCTGTTTTTTGGTTTTCAAAAGGAGTTCCTTCTACGGGAACTAAATTATTTACTGGAACTGATTCTGGGTGTTCAGGAAGGTTAGCCAAAGTTAATAACATGCCTATCCGATCGCCCGTAGATTCACCCATGCCGATGATACCCCCAGAACAAACTGATAATTTTGCCTTTCGAACATTGCCTAATGTTTCTAATCGGTCATCATAGGTTCTCGTCGAAATTACATCATCGTAATACTCTTCACTGGTATCTATGTTGTGATTGTACGCGTACAATCCCGCCTCTTTTAATTTTTCAGCTTGCTGCTCTGTCAGCATCCCTAAGGTGCAACAAACCTCCATACCTAAAGAATTAACCCCTTTTACCATGTCTAATACGCGGTCAAAATCTTTGTTATCACGCACCTCACGCCAAGCTGCTCCCATGCAAAAGCGGGAACTTCCATTGTCCTTAGCACGATTAGCCGCTTGAATCACCTCCTCATAAGGCAGTAATTTCTGAACTTTCACATTCGTATGATAGCGAGCGGCTTGCGAACAATAGGAGCAATCCTCAGGGCAACCGCCTGTTTTTATAGAAAGCAAGGTACTTATTTGAACTTCGTTGGGGTCATGAAATTGGCGATGCACGGTAGCAGCCTGATAGACCAAATCTAAAAATGGTTGGTTAAATATTTCCTCAACTTCTTTACGTGTCCAATTAGTACGAATCATATCTTCAAAATTTAACAAATATAAACGCTTAGATTAAGAATCCATACAAAATCTACTCAAATTCCATCAAGTAAGGCATTAAGGCTAGATATCCTTCTCTTTTCTTCCAACGCTCCAACTCCAAAATTGATTTTGCCCAAGGTAAATTTTTGGCCGCGAATTTTTCAGCCATGGAGCTTTCTGACATAGCGGAGGATAACAGTTGGTCAAAGAATGATTTTGCTTTTGGATACACGACCACTTTATAGGCTCCTGGCTTAAGCTTTCCTTTTTTTGCAGCTATTTCAATAGCCACATCTAATCCGCCTAATTCATCCACTAAACCTATTTCTTTCGCTTGAATTCCGGTCCATACCCGACCACCAGCTAAGGATTTCAATTTTTCAATGTCCATCTTTCTGCCCGAAGCGGCTTTTGATGTAAATGTTTCATAACCCTGATTGACCATATTTTGTATCACCGATTTTTGAAATTCGGTTAACTCACCTAAGGAATTCATGAAATTTGAATTGGCATGCGTATTTACATAATCTTGAGTGATGCCAATCTTGTTGCTCAAAAACCGATCAATATTTAACCATTGCGCAAAAATTCCAATGGATCCAGTCACGGTAGTAGGCTGTGCCACGATGGTATTAGTCCCCATAGCCATGTAATAGCCACCCGAAGCCGCATAGTCCGACATAGACGCCACGATGGGTTTCACTTTTTTGGCTAGCTCGATTTCCCTCCACATCACATCAGAAGCCAAGGAAGAACCCCCCGGAGAATCAATACGAAGTACAATTGCTTTTACGGATTTATTATCCCGCAATTTTCTTAATTCCTTCACAAAATCCTCTGACCCAATATTTTCATCACCACCTCTTGATCCTACGATTTCACCTTCGGCAACTAATACCCCAATTTTATCGGTTCCTTCAACAGCCTTAATCGGATTTTTTGCTTTTAGGTAATCAGCCAGTTTGATAAAAGTCAACTCACTTTTTTCCTTTATTTTAACAGCTGATTTTAAAAGGGATTCAAATTGATCCCAATATCCTAATTTAATCATCCCTAACTTTTCTGCTTTCACCGGATTCATGGCTAATAGACTATCCGCAATTTGATTCAGTTTATTGGCAGAGATTTTTTTGCTTAATGATATTTTAGCAAACACTTCACGGTTAATCGAGCTAATAAATGATTGCGTCTGCATTTTATTCTCAGGACTCATATCCTCTCGGATAAAAGGCTCTACGGCAGATTTATATTGGCCTACCCTGAAAACCAAAGGCTCAATTTCCAATTTGTCAAATGCCTTTTTATAAAACATATATTGAACACTAATCCCATTAAAATCTAATAAACCCGATGGATTCAAATACGCTTCATCAGCAACGGATGCAATATAGTAGCCTTTTTCAGAATAGGAATTCGCATAAGCATAAATGAATTTACCTGAGCGTTTAAATTTTTCTAAGGCATTTCTAATTTCAGTTAATTTGGCATAACCGGCCATTGGAAAACTAACATCTAAGTAAATTCCTTTAACGTTGTTGTCTATACGTGCGCGTTCCAGCGCTGATAAAATTTGAATCAAGCCTATTTTTTCAGTGCTTTCAAAAAAGGGATTGGGGATGGTTGCGAATGGATTATCGTCTTCTGTGCTTGCATTTTCTACGATAGGCCGATTTAAATCCAATTTAAGAATTGAATTTTCTTTTACCTCGAATTCTGATTCTCCTCCACTCATAGCTGCACCGATGCCTACAATCATCAGTATACTTATAATTAGGAAAAGGAATAAGCCCATAAGGGTTGCTAGGGTGTATTTAAAAAATTGCCACATAATGATCTAAGATGATTAAAAGAATAAATTGGGATTTAAATTTAACAAGTCAATCAAAATTATGTTCAATGGATAAAATCCCAAAATGAAGGGTAAAATTTAACCGAAATTGACCCGGTAATCTTCCCTGGCTTGCAGGATCGCTTCATGGGCAATTTCGCGGCCATAAACTTCATCGATGTCCACTAAATTTGAACTCGTTTCTCCAGGAAGCATTTTGTAAGTCCAAAAATAATGCCTAAGTCTTTGGACGATATCCTTAGGTGCGTCTGAAATATCGCGCCATTTTCCATAAATAGGATCATCTTTTAAAACAGCAATAATTTTATCGTCGGCCTCACCGTGGTCAATCATTCGAATACCGCCAATAGGGATCGCCTGACATAAAATATCACCGTGGGTGATCGTTCGCTCTGAAAGTACCAAAATATCAAGCGGGTCACCATCGCCTTTAATGATTTCTTTTCCTGAGTATTTTTTGGCCAATTTGGCTATTCCATCAGCACAATATGTTTGAGGCAAAAAACCGTATAAAGCAGGAACAATATTGGAGAATTTCTGCGGCCGGTCTATTTTTAGATATCCCGATTCTTTGTCAATTTCATATTTTACCGTATCGGTAGGAACAATCTCGATGAACGCGGTGACTAATTCAGGCATTTGCTCGCCAATATGTATTCCGTGCCAAGGATGAGCTTTAAATATGTTTCGATTCATGATAATCTGTTAACGGTCGTTGGCACGCAAATTACAAAAATTGCGCTTACCTAAACTAAAGAACCCTTCACAAATAGATACAATCTAGGGAAATTAGTTAAATTTGTGGTTTGAATTTTTTGAATTATGATATATCCCATCGTCCCTTATGGCGATCCTGTTTTAAGAAAAGTAGCAAAGCCTATTAAATTAGGAAGCATCGATTTGATTAAGCTGTCGGAAGATATGTTTGAAACGATGTATGCAGCTAGTGGTGTAGGATTAGCAGCGCCTCAGATTGGCATGGACATTCGGCTTTTTGTGGTGGATGGAAGGCCCATGAATGAGGATGAAGATGAGGAAGAAAAAGACCCTTCGTTAGTGAATTTCAAAAAGGTTTTTGTGAATGCAAGCATTTTAGATGAAACGGGTGAAGAGTGGGGTTTTGAAGAAGGTTGCTTGTCAATTCCTGGGGTAAGAGGTGAGGTTTTTAGGCCTGAATATGTCAAAATTCATTATTGGGACGAGCATGGGGAGGAGCATGAAGATGTATTTGAGGGGTTTGCGGCAAGAATTATTCAGCATGAATATGATCACATAGAAGGAATACTTTTTACCGATCATTTAAATGTGGTCAAAAAACGGATGATAAAAAGTAAATTAGGTGAAATTAGCCGCGGAAAAGTTTCAGTGGATTATAAAATGAAACTTTCTCGATAACATTAGATATGAAGATTTCTTTAAATTGGTTACGTGATTTTATTGACATTTCTAAATTACCTCAAAAAGGCGAAGCAGAAGAGTTAGACGTGTTATTGACAAATACGGGATTAGAGGTAGAGGGCATTGAAAGACATGAAAAAATCCCAGGAGGATTGAAAGGATTTGTGGTGGCGGAGGTTTTGACCTGTGAAAAATTTGAGGTAAAAGATAAAACGCTGAGCCTAACGACTGTTGACGCAGGACTATCAGAAATTTTAACCATTGTTTGTGGCGCGGCTAATGTAGCTGCGGGCCAAAAAGTAATCGTGGCAACACCCGGCACCACTTTATTCGACGCCGAAGGCAAAGCCTTATTTACCATAGAAAGGCGAAAAGTATATGGCCAACCCTCAGAAGGGATGATTTGTGCGGAAGATGAAATTGGGATTGGAACTTCACATGATGGAATTTTAATATTAGATACCAACGTGGCTAACGGAACTCCTGCGGCCAACTTCTTTAATCTATCAGCCGATTTAGTTTTGGAGATTGGCTTAACACCGAACCGAGCAGATGCGGCATCGCATTGGGGAGTGGCCCGCGATATTAAAGCGGTGACTGGATTGCCGATACAATTACCTTCGGTAGATTCCTTAGCCATTAGCCAAACCGATTTGCCTATTGAAATAAACATTCAAGACAAGGGATGTGCCCGCTTTTGTGGTGTAAGCATGGATGGAATACAAGTAAAACCGTCTCCAGAATGGTTGCAAGAACGGTTAAGCGCGATTGGATTAAGGCCCATCAATAACATCGTTGACATTACTAATTTTATTTGCCATGGCTTGGGCCAACCGATGCACGCCTATGATTGGCATCAAATAAATGGCGGCAGATTGGAAGTTAAAACCCTAGCTGCAGGGACTGTTTTTAAAACCTTAGATGGAGTAGAAAGGAAATTAAATGGGGAAGAATTAATAATCTGTGATGGCTCGGGGGCGATTGGCTTAGCGGGAATTATGGGCGGGGCAAATTCAAGTATTCAAGATTCCACTACTCGAATTTTCTTGGAAGTGGCACATTTTGCACCGGAAAGAATCCGAAAAGCAGCCCAGTTTCATAGTTTAAAAACGGATGCATCCTTCAGATTTGAAAGGGGGACTGATATAGAGGCCAAGTTATTTGCGCTTAAATATGCGGCAAAACTAATTCTCGAATTAGCTGGAGGAGCTATTACGTCTAATTGGGTCGATCATTATCCAGAAAAAAATGTGGCGGTTCATATCCCTGTTAGCTATGAACGAGTACATCAGTTGATGGGAATTGAATTATCTGAAACTCGAATCCAAGAAATACTGGTAGCCTTAGATTTTGAGATTACAAATTTGAATCCAAAAGGTCTGACGGCTATTGCTCCGGCATACCGAGTGGACGTAACGCGAGAAGCTGATTTAATTGAGGAGCTTTTAAGAATTCATGGCTTAGACAATATTCCATTATCAGAGAATTTAGGTGCGAATTTCATTTCCGAATTCCCTTTATTGGATAAAGAAAAGATACAGCAACAAGTGGGTCTTAGTTTAGCGGCAAAAGGATTTCATGAAATCATTACAAACTCACTGACTAAATCAAGTTACCATGAATTAATCCAACCGGATTTAGCTTTTGAATCTGTTGAGATATTAAATCGACTTTCTGAAGATTTAGGCGTGATGCGTCAGCATTCCATATTTTCAGGATTAGAGGTTTTGGCGTATAATATTAATCGCCGACAAAAAGACTTAAAATTATTTGAGTTTGGTAAAACCTACCATAAAAAAGGCAGTAAATACATCGAAAAATGGCATTTATCTTTGTATCTAACGGGTTTACAGGCGGGGGAAACATGGAGTACATCAGCCAAAAAAGCAGAATTCCACCATTTATATTCGACGGTCATCGCGCTCATGCAATTTATGGGTGTCAAGGATTTTGAGACATCGCCCTTAGAGGGATCTTCCATTTTTGCTTATGGATTACGCATTTCTGTGAACAAAAAAATGTGTCTAGAATTAGGTTTGATTCAACCTAATTTGGCCCAAAAATTCGATGTAAAACAGGAGGTGTTCTTCGCAGATTTTGATTGGGATTATTGGGTTAAGCAGGAGAAAGTTGATTTTGTCTATCAGGAAATATCGAAATTTCCTGAAGTTCGTAGAGATTTGTCATTAGTGATCAACAAAGAAGTGAGCTATCAAGCGATCCAACGCATTGCAGAACAGGTTGAAAAGAATTTACTTAAATCTGTTTCCGTCTTTGACGTTTATGAGGGAAAAAATCTAGGGGAAGGAAAGAAATCCTATTCGGTTAGCTTTATGCTACAAGATGAGGGTCAAACGCTGACCGACAAGGTCATTGATGCGACGATGGATCGACTCATCCAACGATTTGAAAAGGAATTAGGCGCTGTTATTCGAAAGTAAAACTGACTAAAAATAGGTTAGCTACACAACCATTTCAGTGGCAAAACCATTCAGACGGGTAAAATTAAACTGATTACCTTTTTAACATATTGCCCATATTAGGCATTTTCATTTTGCCATCTTGAACCTTATTCATCATTTTCATCATTTTTCGCATGTCTTCAAATTGTTTCATCAAATTGTTGACTTGTTGGATTGAGGTGCCAGAACCCTTCGCTATTCGAATCTTCCGAGAAGAATTTAGCAAATCTGGATTTTGACGTTCTTTTAGGGTCATCGATTGGATAATGGCTTCTATAGGCTTAAATGAATCATTCGAAATATCCACATCTTTGACGGCTTGACCCATGCCTGGAACCATACCCATCAGATCTTTAATATTTCCCATCTTTTTAATTTGTTGGAGTTGGGAATAAAAATCTTCAAATGAGAAATTATTTTGGCGAATTTTTTTGTTTAAACGTGCTGCTTCATCTTCGTCGAAAGCTTGTTGGGCCCTTTCAACTAAAGAAAGAACATCCCCCATGCCTAAAATTCGGTTGGCCATCCGATCCGGATAAAACTGATCTAGGGCTTCCATTTTTTCTCCGGTGGAGATAAATTTGATCGGTTTTTCGACCACTTGTCGGATGGAAAGGGCAGCTCCACCTCTTGAATCACCATCTAATTTCGTTAAAACAACCCCGTCAAAATTAAGTCGTTCGTTAAATGTTTTAGCTGTATTTACGGCGTCTTGACCCGTCATTGAGTCGACAACAAACAGAATTTCGGTAGGATTTATCGCTTTTTTTACGGCTTCGATTTCATTCATCATGGATTCGTCGATGGCTAAACGGCCGGCTGTATCGACAATGACCACTTTTTTGCCCATTTTCCTGGCGTATGAAAGTGCATTCTCTGCGATGGAAACTGCGCTTTTATTTTCGGGTTCTGCGTAAACCTCTACTCCTACTTGCTCGCCCAAGACTTTTAATTGGTCTATCGCCGCAGGTCTATAAATATCACAGGCAACGAGTAATACATTACGTCCCCCTTTTTTGATGTATTGGGCTAATTTACCTGAGAAAGTTGTTTTACCTGAACCTTGAAGTCCGGCAATTAACACAACGGCAGGATCCCCTTTTAAATTAATATCTTGCTTAACCCCCCCCATTAATTGGGTTAACTCTTCATGAACAATTTTAACTAATAATTGGCCTGGCTCAACGGAAATTAATATTTTTTGGCCTAGCGCCTGTTCTTTGATTCGATCGGTAATTTCCTTCGCCACTTTATAGTTGACGTCGGCATCCATTAATGCGCGCCTAATTTCCTTAACGGTAGCGGCAACGTTTACGTCGGTAATTCGGCCGTTCCCTTTGAGGGTTCGCATGGCCGATGTAATCTTGGAGCTTAAATTCTCAAACATAATGCATTAAATCTTGTAAATGGTCTGCAATTTACGCTTTTTACCTTAAAAATTATTCAAATTATTTGACCTAATTCTGATGAATAAAAAAGATTCCTGTATACCTTTGCAAGATTATTTAGGTTCGTCCTAAATTAAAAAAATAGACCAAACACATTAATACAAAAAATGGAAAAAATTAAAGTTGCCAACCCAGTCGTAGAACTTGATGGAGACGAAATGACTCGCATCATTTGGAAATTTATAAAAGATAAATTGATTTTGCCTTATGTAGATGTTGACATTAAATACTATGATTTAGGTGTTGAATATAGGGATGAGACCAATGACCAAGTAACGATTGAAGCTGCAGAAGCAATAAAAAAATATGGTGTTGGGATTAAATGTGCCACTATCACTCCGGATGAAGCGCGTGTGGTTGAGTTTGATTTAAAGCAAATGTGGAAATCACCGAATGGAACCATTCGTAATATATTAGATGGCACTGTTTTTAGAGAGCCTATCGTTTGTTCAAATGTGCCAAGACTAGTTCCAAATTGGACTGCGCCTATTATGATTGGACGCCATGCTTTTGGGGATCAATATAAAGCAACTGATTTCGTGACCAAGGGAAAAGGTAAGTTGACCGTTTCGTTCACACCTGAAGATGGTGGAGAGCCACAAACTTTTGAAGTATATAATTTCAAGGGAGACGGTGTGGCCTTGACAATGTATAACACAGATGAATCAATTATTGGATTTGCACATTCATGTTTCAATATGGCATTAAGCAAAGGATGGCCTTTGTACTTGTCTACAAAAAATACGATTTTAAAGAAATATGATGGTCGTTTCAAAGATATCTTTGAGGAGATTTTTCAATCTGATTATAAGGCGAAGTTTGATGCGAAGGGAATTGTTTATGAGCATCGATTAATTGATGACATGGTGGCATCTGCTTTGAAGTGGAATGGCAATTTTGTTTGGGCATGTAAGAATTATGATGGAGATGTTCAGTCGGATACGGTTGCACAGGGATTTGGATCTTTAGGCTTAATGACTTCGGTTTTAATCACTCCAGATGGTAAAGTAATGGAGGCTGAAGCGGCACACGGAACGGTTACGAGACATTACCGTGATCACCAAGCTGGAAAACCTACGTCAACGAACCCAATCGCATCGATTTTTGCATGGACAAGGGGATTAGAATTTAGAGGCAAATTAGATAATAATCCAGCATTGGTGAATTTCTGCCAAACATTAGAAAAAGTTTGTGTGGAGACCGTTGAGTCAGGTAAAATGACCAAAGATTTAGCGGTATGTATCCATGGAAATAAAGTAACTCATGGAGAACATTACCTATATACAGAGGAATTCTTAGAGGCTTTAGATGCTAATTTGAAAGTAGCTTTAGCTTAATTCAATTTATTAAATATTAAAAGAGCCGCTTCATTAGGAGCGGCTCTTTTTTTGCTCAAAAAAAGGTCGCACCAGAAACTCTGATGCGACCTTAATTAATTATAATCCTTGTATTTATTCAGAAACTACTGAAAATGATACTTTATGCTTAACCTCTTTATGCAAGTCCAAAGTAGCTGTATAATCTCCCGTCGACTTAACCTCAGAGTCGAATGAAATTTTCTTACGATCAATTTCAAAGCCTTTCTCCTTCAGCATATCCGAGATTTGAATACTCGTTACTCGACCAAAAATCTTTCCACTATCACCCGTCTTTGCAGCAATAGTTAAAGTCATTTCACCAATAGCTGTTGCTAAGTCAAAAGCATCCTGACGGATTTTCTCCACTTTGTGCGCAGCTTGTTTGATGTTCTCAGCCACAACCTTACGATTGGATGGCGTTGCCATCATGGCAAAACCCTGTGGAATTAAGTAATTACGACCATATCCAGCTTTAACAGCTACCGTGTCATTTTTATACCCTAATCCCGCTATATCCGTTTTTAATATAATTTCCATCTTATTTTACAATCAAATGTTTATCAGGTTATCCCCTAGTTTATTTTAAACCATCCGCCACATATGGCATCAAGGCTAAATGACGACAACGCTTAACCGCTTGCGCCACTTTACGTTGAAATTTCAACGATGTACCAGTAATACGGCGAGGTAAAATTCTACCTTGCTCGTTTACCAACTTTAATAAGTAATCCGGATTTTTATAATCAATGTATTGTATGCCCGATTTCTTAAACCGACAATACTTCTTACGATTACTATTCTTATCTACAGGTTCGTTTACAAGTGTCATCTTATGCTTCTATTTTTTCTGGTTTTCTACCTACTAAACCTTTTCTCTTTTTCTCATTGTACAATACCGCATGCTTATCTAATGCAGTAGTCAAGAAACGAATAACTCGCTCATCACGCTTGTATTCAAGCTCTAATTTGGCGATAAATTGCGGATCCCCTAAAAATTCAAATATCTGGTAAAAGCCAGTGTGCTTGTTTTGAATTGGATAGGCCAACTTACGTAAGCCCCATGCATCTTCATGTACAATCTTTGCACCGCTATCTACCAACAATTGCTTGAATTTCTCAACGGCGTCCTTTGTCTGTTGTTCAGACAAAACGGGAGTTAAAATGAACACCGTCTCATAGTTTTTTAATTCCATAAAATTGTTGTTTAAAAACTGAAAAAATTTGGACTGCAAAAGTAGGAAAAATACTTTACAAATAAAAGCCTGGAAATAAAAAAATGATATTATCGTACCTCAAACGATCCTAGGCCTATTAAAAAACCCTCGGCATACAATTCGATTTCATGCCTTCCCTCTCGATATGAATTGGGACGTGAATAAATAAACTCGACAGATTGATGATTATTTTCATAGAATATACGCTGCTTAGCCGTATATACTAAATCTTTTCCCTTAAACGGAAACGTTCCAGAACCTATGGAATAATCAGACAAAGTAACTCCTGTAGGCTCTATAATTCTTAAATAAACCGTTTTAATTTCTTTGGTCGCTAAAGCGTTTTCTTGCAAATGAAAAATCACGCGAATCTTTTCAAGTTTTTTTGCTCTTTGGTTCTGTGCCCCTGACTCCTTACCCCGAGTTGAAATAGCGTACACATTAACCCCCTCAGCACGTAAAGCGGCTGCCACATTTACCTTTTCGGCTAACTCCTGGTTACGTACCTCTAAAATTCTCGAACGTTCGCTCAATTCTTTTTGCTTAACACCAAAAGTTAAACTTGAATCCCTTAACGCTTTTTGAACATTTGACAAACCGTCTTGCAAAATCTTAGCCTCTCGACTTAATGAGTCGTTACGAGCTATTAAAACAAAATTCTCTTTTCGCAATTTCTTTATTTCAAGGTCCTTTTGGCCAATCAATCGTAAATAATACGCCAATTTACGCTGAATTTCTATTTGGCCCATCTCCGGATTCTCTGATATCGCTTTCTGATCCCCAAGAATTTGTTGGCGCGCAGCTTCCAACTCATTCACCCTACCTCCTAATTTTTTTATTTGAATCATGCGAACCTCTAATTGATTCGATATGGAATCCAATCGGTCTTTCGCATCTTTAATAAAGGTTTCTTGATTCGCGCCAAAACTAAAGAATTTAGGATTCAGCCTTTCTACCGCCACCATGCCGATTAACAGAAAAATCAAAAAAATTAAAATCCCAACCGTGCGTTGAAGCTTTTTTTCTCTTGAACTTAATGGACTTGAGGGCATATTTAAATTGAATTTGTCAACAAATTTCTAACGGATAACAGAATCAAAAATAATAAATTAATTTTACTTTTAAATTATTCTTTTCATAGTTCTTCGTTTATCCTCATTATGTCCATCGCTAAACAAATACTCAGCATCCAAAATGATTTAGCACATACCCACGCAAAACTAATTGCCGTGACAAAAACGAGGTCAATCGACGAGTTGAATTTAACTTATGATGCGGGAATACTCGATTTTGGAGAAAACAGAGTTCAAGAACTGGTAGAAAAACAAGCTATCCTACCCAAAGATATTCGTTGGCATCAAATAGGACACCTGCAAACCAATAAGGTTAAATACATCGCTCCCTTTGTTCACCTCATTCATACCGTGGACTCATTGAAATTATTAATGGAAATAAACCAACAAGCCATTAAAAACAACCGAATTATTAAATGCCTATTCCAAATGTATATCGCTCAGGAAGAAACAAAATTCGGCTTGCTTCCTAATGAATTGTATGAAATCTTAGAAAATCCGATCCTGGCCGAATTAAAAAATATCCAGATTGTTGGACTTATGGGCATGGCCAGTTTTACCGAAGACACGAATCAAATAAGCAAAGAATTTACCTCTTTAGCCCAATTGCTCCATCACTTAAAATCAAACCAAACAGGCATCCAACTAGGAAATATAGCCTGGGACGAGCTCTCCATGGGAATGTCCAGCGATTATCTATTAGCCGCTGAATTGGGCTCTACTTTAGTCCGAGTGGGATCCGCTATTTACGGTGCTCGAGAGTGATTTTACGGCTGTAAAAAACTATGGCCATTTCGATCAAAAAGAAACACAGAGAAGCCATAAAAAAATAAAAGGAAAGGTCTGAAGGAGCCTCTCCGCTAAATGGCACATCTTTCATTGCGCCAACTTGAATATTCGGTTTTCCTTTATAGTGATTCTGAATTTCTCCCCTTGAATAACTTCGCATTTCGCTTTCCTTTAAAGGATAATTAATAGCCAAATTCAACGTTTTTTTATCCCGAATTTTAACCTGCCAAAAGCCCGAAAAATTCCTATCCAAAAGTTCTGGCCACGTACAAATCCATTGAGTTCCTGTCCACCTTTGTTCCGGTATCCAGGATTGCTTTCCCTTAACCAAGGTCACTAAACCATTTTCAGAAGTGCTGAATTTAAACTCTTTAGGAGCCACAATTTCAAACTTACTCGAAAATACAGTAGTTGACCAATGATTGAGACTATTTTTCAAAGCCATCTCTTGAAAAACAGGAAGAAATAATCCATGCTTAAAAAAACTATCCGCTTCTTTGGCAATATCTCCAGAAAAAACATACAAAGACCCCAAACCTAATTTAAACTGCGACAAAAAAGGCTTTCCATTCACATATTCAAAAATGGGCAAACCGCCATCCCATTGTAGATATGAATTTGAATTAAACATTTCCAAATTTTTCTTAAAAGATGATTGTTCCAAAATAGAATTAAAAAACTGTGAGCGCTTAATGGGTAAACGAACAGCCAAAGTGCGATTTGAAATCTCCTGCTTAAATGAATTTCCTCGGCTTGAAAAATTTAAATTAAGCCGATTAATGATTCCACTGTTTAATGGGGCGCTTGGAATAAAAACAAATGTATTTCCCATTTTGATCCAATTGGAAATCGATTCTAATGCGTCAACAGAGAATAAATTTAAATCATTCAAAATCAAAAATCCTCTCATTTTAGAGAGATTTGCCAACAAGCTTTGCCTGTTCACCGAATGAAAATCGAAAAGAGAATCATTCAAAAAAACCGTAGAAATATATTTTTCACCTGACATGCCATCCAAAACATAGACATCTTTTGACTCCGGTATTTCTAACAAAAAGGAATACACATTATCAAATAACACCTTGTCATCTGAAATCAATTTCGCCTTTATTTCCCTTTTATCAGAAAGGCTAATGCCAAAATCAAGCCATTTCGATTCTCCCTCATTCAAATTGATTTTCTCCGTTGATATAGGAAAATCATCTAGATATAGGCTCAATTTCTGATCCTTAGCCGCAAGATTTCCAATATTCTTAATCCGAACTTTTAAGTTAAAGGGGCGCCCACTTTGAATTTGAGAGGCATTATTTGAAATGCTATCCACCACTATATTGGCCTGCAAAGGACCTTCAACAGGAACTAGATGTACTTCGAAATGCTTAGGAAATTCAGGCCATGGGCTCGATCGTGGAAAATCCGACACCCAAATCAGGTTGGGAGTGGAACCCGCATTTTGTTCCGCATGAATTGAACCGATCCGATCTACAATTGATTTAGGATTGCCAACTCGATTGCTCATTTTTAAACTAGGCCACAAATCATAGACATCGCTCCAAGTTTTACTTTCAAATTCAAAATTCTGAAATGAATTTAAGAGTAAAAACACCGACTTTTTCGATTGAGGTAATTCCGCCGCCAAGGAGTTAAATGCAGTCCGATTCCCCTCCATGAGTCCCACATGATTATCCACAAACAAATAAGTATTAGAGGAATTATTATTTAACATTCCTTCCCTTTTTGGCTGAGAAAAGGCTAATATCAGTGCGACTAACGCTAAAATTCGGAACAATAATAATACTAAATCATGAAGGTAACGAAATCCCTTCCCTTGAGTCGGGGCCCCCTTTAACACTCGAATGTCTGAGAAATATAAAGTAGATGCGCTCTTCTTATTGATAAAATGCAACCAGATGGGAACCCCAATGCTCAATAGTCCCCATAAAAATAGTGGCTGCCCAAAACTAATATTCATAAAAGCTAAAATACAAAAAATCCCAACGAATTAGGTTGGGATTAAAATAATCAATGAATAAAGATTTTTATCTTGAGATCGATATAATTTCAAATTCTAAGGTTCCAGCGGGAGCCGTAATCTGAGCTAAATCACCCACTTGCTTACCAAGCAATCCTTTACCAAAAGGAGAAGACGCTGAAATTTTACCCGTTTTTAAATCTGCTTCCTCTTCAGAAACAATGGTATAAGTAACAATCATCCCATTTTTCGTGTTTTTGATCTGAACAATCGAGTAAATGGATACTTTAGAAATATCAATAGTAGATTCATCTAATACGCGTGCATTCGCCACGACCTGTTCTAATTTTGAAATTTTTAATTCCAATAATCCTTGCGCATCTTTTGCCGCATCATATTCAGCATTTTCACTCAAATCTCCCTTATCTCGAGCTTCGGCAATTTGCTTTGCCATATCTTGACGTCCTTGAAATTTCAAAGAATGCAATTCAGCCTTTAACTTTTCAACCGCCTCAGCTGTATAATATTGAAACTGTGCCATCTTACTAATTTATTTAGATTCCTAAAAAACAAAATAGAACGGCTTCCGACCGTTCTACATAATTTATTTGTAGTTTTGTCTCAGATGCCGAACTAGAATAAATGTTTATTTATCAACACGTAATCTTATTTTTTACCCGACAAAGGTAATTAAAAAGCGATATTATCCCAAAACAATTTATTCGAAGACAAATTCCGCCTCTTTCATTTTTAATTTTTAAAATATGCGCATCATATTTTTTGGGACTCCAGATTTCGCAGTAGCAAGCCTCGATGCATTAATTCAATCAAAATTTGATGTGGTGGCCGTTGTCACAGCGCCCGATAAACCAGCTGGAAGAGGCCAACAAATTCAAGCATCACCCGTTAAAATCTACGCTGAAAAAATAGGTTTGCCCATTTTGCAACCCTTGAAACTGAAGGATCCTGAATTCATAGATACCCTAAAAAACTTACACGCCGATTTACAAATCATTGTGGCCTTTAGAATGCTCCCCGAACAAGTGTGGAATATGCCTCCTTTGGGTACTTTTAACCTACACGCATCGCTTCTGCCACAATATCGTGGGGCTGCTCCCATCCATTGGGCCATTATAAACGGTGAAAAAGAAACAGGAGTGACTACCTTTTTTCTTCAACATGAAATAGATACCGGCGACCTATTATTTCAAGAGACAGAGGTCATTCATCCAAAAGATACCACAGGAGATTTATACGAAAGACTGATGACAAAGGGCGCAAATTTAGTGGTAAAAACAACGCAAGCGATTGTAGACCAACAGATTAAACCCCAAGCGCAAAAAGAAAGTCTTGATTTGAAAATTGCCCCAAAACTCACTAGAGAAACCGGCTTGGTCCACTGGTCAAAAAATGCCGAAGAAATATACAATCTGATTCGGGGTATGAATCCGTTTCCTGGAGCACATACGCTTTTCCAAGGAAAAAACTGTAAAATCAGCTCCATAAGCCCTCATGCCGAAACCATCCCTTCCTTAGGCATTGGCGTTTGGGATACCGACCAAAAAACATATCTCCGAGTAGGTTGCGCCGATGGATATATCGAAATCCTAGAATGGCAAATGGAAGGAAAAAAGAAAATGAAAATCGAAGATTTTCTCCGCGGATATTCCTTTAATTTTTAGCCGCAAACGAATAAACACCCAAAGGATAAAAATACCCTGAGTTCCCATTTTTAATATATACCCATCCAGCTTGTCGGTTTGCAAATACATAGCCCGTCGACATGCCCTTAAACTGCTCAAACCATTCAGCAGACAATTCATTAGGAATTGGAATAGCCTGCTTACAAGCACAAACTTTTTGAGCCCTATTTTTATTTAATTCTACGATTAATTGGCGTGTATCCTCAACCAAATCGACACGTCCGCGGGCCAAAGCACTCGCATAATTATCCTCATAAATTTCTTTAAAACGAACATACTCAAAAGTTAATTCAGGAAATTTTTGCACTAAATTAGCCCCGTTAGAAAATGCTTGAATATGGCCGACATCCGGGAAACCCACGAAATCACCTCCCCAAAATGCCCCCAAATCTTTTGCCATACTACCCAAACGTTCATATAAATTACTTCGACGCAAATAACGTCCACGCCGATATATTCCTACATCCACCGCTAAATTGAAATTATGCAATGAAAGAGCAGTCATGGAACGCCCCCGATTAAATAAATCCATTTGCCTAGCCAATCCTCTTTCACTTTGGAGAAACTTCAATCGATATCCCCTAGGGTTGAAAACTTTAGCAAGGGAATCCTTTAAGGTTTTAAAATTCTCTATTTCCTGTGCCAAGGTCTTTCCCCAGACCAACAAAGGATCGTCCGTCATATTGCTTAAAGCAAATAAATTTTCCTTGTTTATTAAAGTAGTGTCAAAAGAATAATTTTGGGATTTAATGCCAGAAACATCCTGAATGAAAAAGGCTAAATGTGTCGGGATTTGATCTTGACTTTCCACTCGAACTCGTTCACGAAACATCCATTGCAAATCTTCGAAATTAAGCGATTTAATAGGCTTTTTCTCGCAATTCAGTTGCAATGAATCCAATTCTTGAACTCCAAAAACAGTAAAACCACAAAAAATTAAAATCAAAAATAGGCCGATTTTAACCTGCATTATTTGACAGGAATAACCAATTGCTCCCCACGTAAGGTCACATCCTCCGACTTATGATTAGCATCCATGATGGATTTTTTAGACACTTTGTATTTTTCTGCCACGACTCTTAATACATCCCCTGGGCCAACCGTGTGAATCGCTTTTATTTTGACATTTACTTTACTACCACCCTTAAACCCATCTGAAATACTAGGATTCATTGATTTTAATTGGTCTACCGTAAGTCCAAATCGCTTAGCCACCCCATTCAAAGATTCACCTTTCTCCGCCGCATACGAATAGGCTTTCCCACTCGGCTCTACTACTTTTTCCTCCGGAATTTTCTGCGCCTCAGCTTCTTGTTTTTGTGCTTCCAAAGCTAATTCCGCTTTTTGAACAGAATCCTTTCCTAGAGAACTATCGACGGAAGAAACCGTTGACGTAGAATCTGTGATAATCGACACAGGTGGCTCCATTAATTCCTCATCCTCCGCTAAGACTAATTTTTCAGCCTTTGCCAGCTCCTTATTTTCAGGGCCTAAAAAATGCTCATACCCAACAAAAACTAAACCCGCAAGCGTAATTAATAACACAAAAAGTGTAATTAATGGCAAATTTGAACTTGAACTTTCTTTTAAAAAAGGAATTTTCATTTATAAATTATCTTGTGTTTTTTGACTCATAACCGCTACTTTTTCCACCAAATCTTTTTTATACAAATCAAGTTTTTCAGATAAGGATTCGTTTGAAATGGCTAGTATTTGAACGGCTAAAATTCCAGCATTCTTAGACGCATTAAGCGCTACCGTAGCGACAGGCACTCCATTAGGCATTTGAAGAATAGATAAAATCGAATCCCAACCATCGATCGAATTAGACGACTTTACGGGAACACCTATCACTGGTAAAATGGTTGCTGAGGCAATCATCCCAGGCAAATGAGCCGCGCCACCAGCACCGGCAATAATCACTTGGATTCCTCGCGATCTTGCATCTTGTGCATAAGTCAACATTTTAACCGGGGTACGGTGAGCTGAGACAATATCCACTTCAAATGGGATACCAAACTCCTTACAAACATCAATCGCGTCCTGCATCACTGGCAAATCCGAACTGCTACCCATGATAATTCCTACCATATTATTTAATATTTAACTTATTACACGAATCAAATTTCTAACTTTCTCTGCCTTTTCCTCAATTTCCAATCTTGAATCTCCCAAAATAGTTACATGTCCCATCTTTCTAAATGGCTTCGTTATTTTCTTCCCATATAAGAAAGGATGAACCCCCGGAATAGCCAAAATCTCTTGCAAACCCTCATATTTAACCGGTCCCGTACATCCGTCTTCGCCCAATAAATTCAACATGCCTGAAAAGCATTTCGAAGTTGTTTTTCCCAAACTAAGTCCAGAAATCGCACGTAAATGCTGCTCATATTGTGAAGTTTCATTAGCCCGAATAGTATGATGGCCAGAATTATGAGGCCTAGGTGCTATTTCATTAATTAAAATTTCCCCATCGGACGTTAAAAACATTTCAACCGCCAATACACCCACCATCCCTAATTGTGCAATTAAATCGATGGCAATTTTTGATGCCTTTTTTTCAATTTCCTCGGATATATCCGCCGGTGAAACAAGGAATTCAACGAGGTTGTGCACTGGATGAAACACCATTTCCACCGCTGGGAATGCAGCGATTTCACCCTTTGCATTTCGAGCGACAATCACGGCTAACTCTTTTGAAAAACGAACCGCTTTTTCTAAAAGTCCAGGCTCATTAAATCCTAATGAAATATCGGACTCATTCTGTATCAACTGTACCCCGCGGCCATCATATCCTCCTTTACCCAATTTATGAAAAGCAGGTAAAAATGAAATGTGATTTTGAATTTCTTTGGCAGAATCAATCAAGACGAAATCGGCTGTCGGAAAACCGTGCTCCTTAAAAAATTGCTTTTGCAAACGCTTATCTTGAATCATTTTCAAAATATGCGGTTGGGGATACACTAATTTACCCTCATTTTCCAAGCGCTCCAAAGCATCCACATTTACATGTTCAATTTCGATACTAATCACATCATGCGATTGGCCAAACGAATACACCGTATCAAAATCTTGAAAGGAACCCTGGACAAAATTTTTGGCCATCAGATGACATGGGGCCTCCGCGTCAGGATCTAAACATGAAATTTCAAAATCCAAATCAATCGCCGCCTGTAAAAGCATGCGACCTAGCTGGCCACCTCCCAATAAACCTAATTTTGGCAATGCTTCAGACATAATTTGAATTAGAATGGGTAAAATTACTGCTTTTGTTTTACCTTTGGAAATTATTTAGTCTTCTAAAAAATATATTTGACTTTTACGTTAACATTAAATGACAAAAAGAACTCTCGTACTTATCGGATTTTTAGCCTTAGCAGTAGCCAGCAGATTATTTATTTTAGGAGGAACCAACTGGGTTAATTTCTCACCAATTGCATCAATGGCATTGTTTGCAGGAATCTATTTTAATCAAAAAATTCAAGCCATTTCCTGGACTATATTAGCTGTTTGGCTATCCAATTTACTCTTAAACAATTTATTATACACAGAATACTACCCTAGCTTTTCTTTCGGATTTGATGGAGTTCACATGGGTATTTTTGCGCTTATCACCTTATTAGGAAGTAGACTTAACCAACAAAAAATCACAGCCCTGAATTTTATTAGTACGAATTTAGTTTCGGGTATCGGCTTTTTTCTATTGTCCAATTTCGCAGTTTGGCTTTCTAGCGATATCACATATGCCAAATCCCTTCAAGGCCTATTAACTTGTTATGCTGCTGGAATACCTTTTCTGAAAAACACGTTAGTAAGTCAATTCATATTTTCAGCCATTTTCTTAGGCTCTTTTGAATACCTAAAAAATCGAATTCCCGCACTGAATTAATTTACGTTTTTCATCACGATTCCGTCACGCATGACAAACTTAACTTTGCTCATCGACTGAATTGTTTCTACAGGATTGCCTTCCACGGCAATAATATCCGCTGATTTACCTACTTCGATCGAACCCAAATTTTGAGATTGGCCTAATAAATCCGCAGCGTTTAATGTAGCACTTTGAATCGCTTCCAAAACTGGCATACCGGCTTCGTGCATCAACTCAAATTCACGTGCATTTTTTCCATGACCAAACACCCCTGCATCCGTTCCAAAAGCTATTTTCACGCCTGCTTTATAGGCTTTACCAAAAGTTGACTGGATAATAGGTCCTATTTCCAAGGCTTTCTTTTTAACCATTTCTGGATAATAATTGGGTATTAAAGCTGAATCAGCTACTGATCGGCCCGCAATGACTGTAGGCACAAAATAAGTTCCCCTTTCTTTCATCAAATTCATCACCTCGGCCGTCATAAACGTTCCATGTTCAATGGAACTTACCCCACCCAAAACAGCCCTTTTCATCCCCTCAGCTCCATGTGCGTGTGCCGCAACTTTAAATCCATAATCCTTAGCCGTTTTAACAATGGCGCGAACTTCCTCTTCGGTGAACTGGGCACCCATCCCATCCTTAGCATAACTTAAAACTCCACCCGTCGCCGTAATTTTAATTAAATCAGAACCTTCTTTATATCGTTGACGAACCGCCTTAGCTGCATCGTCGACCCCATTCACTACCCCATCTTCAGGACCTAAATCCTTTTTAAATGTTTCATTAATTCCATTCGTATCATCCGCATGACCTCCCGTGGTACCGATCGTAACTCCGGCCGTAAAAATTCGAGGACCTTCCACCAACCCCTTATTGATCGCATTACGTAAACTGATCACCACATGGGTACCTCCTAAATCTCGAACGGTTGTGAATCCAGCCATTAAATTCTTCTTTGCATTGACTAATGCTTGGTACGCGATGTCCCCCGGATTTTTAGTAAACCGATCTAAATAGGCACTTGGATTTGTTTCACTTTCTAAATGGACGTGCATGTCGATCAAACCCGGCATAACCGTTTTATTTTTCAAATTAATCACTTGGTCCCCTTTGGCCCCATCCTGATATCCAGGCACTATGGCACTAACTTTTTTGCCTTCTACGATGATGGACATATTAGTTAATACTTGTAATGACTTTACGTCAATTAATTTTCCGCAGTGAATAATGGTCTTTTGTGAAAAAGCCAACAATGGACTTAAGATCAACATTAAAAGGATTCTTTTCATTATGTTTATTTTTATGTATTTGAAATTTCAAAATTGCTCGCACTTATGACCTTGGGATAAGTTATGCCGACTTCAAAATTTTGCTTAAATGATCCCAAAAACTAGGATACGATTTGGCAACAACTCCAGGTTCATGAATAATTAATTCACACAAAAGCCCAACAGGCGCAAAGGCCATCGCCATTCGGTGATCATCGTAGGTTTCAATTTCAGGACATACATCTCGGCCCGCAAAATCACCCGATAATTGGTATAAATGATTTTTTTTAAGCTCGACTAATTGGCTCCCTAATTTAGCCAACTCATTTTGCAGAGCCAATACCCGATCCGTTTCCTTAACTTTTAAAGACTCAATTCCGGTCAAGGTAAACGTAATGTTTTTAGCTGCTGCGACTACGCAAATTGTTTGGGCTAAGTCTGGACAATCAGTAAAGTCCCAGGCAGCCGACTCTTCAGAGGGACATTTAGTTAATCGATACCCACGACCTGTAAATGTGCTTTTTACACCTAAAAGCTCCATGATCGACTTGATTTCGGAATCTCCTTGCAATGAATTTTCTTTAAGCCCCAATAGTTCCAACGAAGTATCTTCAAAAGGAGAAATAGCCACCATGGAATACCAATAACTTGCTCCCGACCAGTCAGATTCTACCGCAAATGGAATTGATTTATAGGTCTGATGCGCGATGTCAATCTCGCCATTTTCCCAATCCACCTTAGCTTCAATGCCAAAATGCTTCATTTGGGCTAAGGTCATTTCGATGTAAGGTTTTGAGCCTAATGATCCTGTTATTTTTACATGTAGTCCTTCTGGCAATAAAGGAGCCAACATCAATATCGCTGAAATAAATTGAGAACTCACATCCCCGCGCATAGAAAGGGAACGATTCCCAGCATAGGTAAATCCACCCAAGAGCAATGGAGGATATCCTTCTTTGTTTTCATATTGGATATCCGCACCCAAGGTCCTTAAGGCATCCACTAAAATACCGATAGGGCGCTCACACATACGAGGCGTACCCGTCATTCGCTTTTTTTGACCCGTTATCGCATAATAAGCAGTCAAAAAACGCATCGTCGTTCCTGCATCCAATACATCTGCGACTTCTTGGTCTTTTTGAGATAACAACCGAATCATGGTTTGCGTATCCCGAGCCTCAGCTAAATTAGACAAGTTGCTTAGTTCTCCCCCAGCTAAAGCATTCAGGATTAACGATCGATTACTTTCTGATTTTGACGCAGGAAGGGCAATGATCTCTTGAAAAGAATGTTCAATGGGGAAAAGGCGAATTTGATCCAAAATAGAATACGTGATTAACGCAATTTTAATGTTACTAATGATACAACGGCTAAAATAATTCCAACAATCAAGAATCGAATAACAATTTTAGACTCATGGTAATTTTTCTTTTGAAAATGATGATGCAATGGCGACATGAGGAAAACGCGCCTACCTTCTCCATATTTCCGTTTGGTATATTTAAAATAGCCCACCTGAATGATGACGGATAAATTTTCAATGAGAAATATTCCGCATAGGACTGGAATCAACATCTCCTTTCGAATTACGATTGCTAAAGTCGCAATCACCCCGCCTAGCATAAGACTTCCCGTATCGCCCATAAATACCTGAGCAGGATACGTATTATACCATAAAAATCCAATGCAAGCGCCGACAAAAGCCGCGCAAAAAATCGCTAATTCCCCTGAATTAGGAATAAACATCACATTTAAATATTGAGAAAATACTTTGTTTCCCGACACATAGGCTAATACCGCTAAGGTTAGGCCGATGATTACCGAAGTCCCAGCGGCTAAACCATCCAATCCATCCGTGATGTTAGCCCCATTTGAAACCGCTGTAATGATAAAAATAACAACCAAGACATATACTACCCACACATAATGATCAGGAATAAAACTTGGCAATAACATATTATAATCAAACTGATTATTTTTCAAAAACGGAACCGTGGTCATTAAAGATTTAGAATCTGTGTAGGACTGAACTTGTGTCCCATCCGCCAGCATCGTTAATTTTGAAAAGACCCTTACTTTAATGTGCTCGTTATAATACATCGTTAGGCCCACAATTAAACCTAAACCTATCTGACCCACAATCTTAAACTTACCTGAAAGTCCTTCTTTATTTTTTTTGAAAACCTTAATGTAATCATCTAAAAAACCCACTGCTCCTAACCAAACAGCCGAAAGCAATAACAAAACGATATATACATTCGTTATTTTGGCAAATAAAACGGTGGGGATAATTAACGAAAGTAAAATGATGAAACCGCCCATCGTCGGGGTTCCTTTTTTCTGCATTTGGCCTTCTAAACCAAGGTCGCGAATTTCTTCTCCGATTTGTAATCTTTGCAATCGATAGATGACAGATTTCCCCCAAATTGCCGCAATTCCAAGGGATGTAATGGTGGCCGCAAATGCCCGAAAAGTAATGTATTGAAATACCCCAGCTCCAGGAACGTTTAATGTTTTGTCTAAGTATTCAAAAAGATAATAAAACATTCCTTAGCTAATTTTAGGTTGAAAAAAACTAAAAACAAAGTTGCAAAATTTTGATTGCTTGTACAAATTAGCTCTCAAACGCGAGGGCCAACACTAATTTATCGTCAAAATCGTGCTTCACCCCTTGTATATCTTGATAGGTTTCATGGCCTTTTCCAGCGACCAAAATAACATCCCCTGCTTTGGCAATTTCTTTGACGGCGGTCATAATAGCCATTTTCCGATCACTTATTCGAGTGACTTTAAAGGCCATTTCTTTGGGAACTCCTGATTCCATTTGATCTAAAATATCTTTAGGATCTTCAAACCTGGGGTTATCAGATGTCAAAATAACCGCATCACTATAATGAGCTGCTAGTTCTGCCATAATGGGTCGTTTCCCTGCGTCCCGATTTCCACCACAACCGACCACGGTAATAATTTTTTGTGATTTATTTCGAATGGCTTGTATGGTTTTAAGTACATTCTCTAAAGCATCTGGAGTATGTGCATAATCGACGATACCCATTTTATGATTGGGTCCCGCTAATTGGTCAAACCTTCCAGTAGCCGTTTTCAAAGCAGACATTTGAACTAAAACCTCTTCCTTATCTTCGCCTAATAAAATGGCTGTTGAGTAAATAGCTAATAAATTATAGGCATTAAATGTGCCGATCAATTGGGCATGAATCGCCTGACCATCAAACTCTACTTGCAAACCTCCCACTCCATTACTAATTATTTTCGCCTTAAAATCAGATGAATTTAAAATCCCGTAGCTGTATTTTTTTGCCTTCGTATTCTGAAGCATAATTTGACCCCGCTTATCGTCTTGATTCGTCAACGCAAAAGCTGTGTCAGGTAAAGCATCAAAGAAACCTTTTTTTGCTTTAATGTATTCGTCAAAGGTTTCGTGAAAATCCAAATGGTCACGGGTGATATTGGAAAAAATAGCTCCTTTAAATTGTAAGCCATGAATTCTTTTTTGAACCACCGAATGTGAACTCACTTCCATAAAAACATGGGAGCAGCCATTGGACAGCATTTCGGCCAGCAACCTATTTAGATTTAAGGCATCGGGCGTGGTATGTGTCGCCGGGATGACCCGATCTTGAATCATGTTTTGAACCGTGGAAATTAATCCACAACGATGCCCAAGCTTTTTAAATAATTCAAACAGGAGTGTTACGCTCGTCGTTTTTCCATTGGTCCCCGTAATCCCGATTAAGTTCAATTTGGAAGAAGGATGATCATAAAAAGCGCAGGATACTTCAGCTAATGCGGCATTGGAGTCTACTACTTGAATACAGGTAACGTCGTCAGGTATATTCGCTGGAATATCTTGCACCAACCAAGCCTTGCAACCCTGCGCGTACACTTGGTCTAAAAACTGATGTCCATCTACTTGCGTACCAGGAATAGCAAAAAACAAAGAACCTATCTTTGCTTGTCTTGAGTCAAAACATAAAGCATCTATTTCTTGATCCTTACCTTTTGTAGATAAAACACTAAGCTCCTTAATCAACGAAAATAATGAACCCATTTTACTTTAATTGGATATTCAATAATAGATTTTTTCTGCTGGGTGTTCCTGGGGCAATCGACTGAGATACAACGGCTCCCATCCCATTGGCTCTTACTTTTAATCCCCTATTTTCCAAAGCAAATAAAGCATCTCGCAAGTTCATCCCAACAACATTTGGGACCGTTTTAGCAGGAAAAGAAATGGCTGAATTTTGTACTTGTTTTTTAACCTGACTAAATAATACCCAGCGTCCATCTTCCTCAACTTTGGGTAAATTAAAATTAGAAAAAAGTATTTTTTGATCCATTGGATGAATCGTATGAGAAAGTTGGGCATTATTTAACGAGTCTGGCAAAGTTCCGGATAAAGTTCTTTGCAATTTCATATCACGTGAGTAAATATGATTTGAAATATCCAAAAAAACCGGAGCGGTTACTTGGCGTGCGTAGGTTCCTTCCGAACCTCCTTCAGGCTTGTCCATGGCAACCAAAACCGTATATTTAGGTTTTGCCACTGGAAAATATCCGATGAAAGACACATAATAAGTTCCTTTGACATAATGCCCATTGACTAATCGTTGAGCCGTACCCGTTTTCCCTGCAATTCCATAAGGAGTACCTTTCAAATTATTTCCTGTTCCACGTTCCACCACCCCTTCTAACATAATTTTAATTTTCTTTAAAGTCTCTGGCGAACACAATGGCTCTTTATCCTTCTTTTGAGTTTCGGTGTAATCTTTGACTACTTTATTGCCCACCGTTGCATTTTTTACGATAATCGGCTGAATCCAATATCCGTTGTTGGCAATGGCATTGTAAAACGACAACATATGCATAGGGGAAGTATTCGACGAATAACCCACTGAAGACCACATATATTGCAAAGCATCCCATTTAGCAGGAACGGGGAATTTAGGTGTTTTATAACGTGGGGTAATCTGAAAATTAAGCGGATCTATCAAATGAAACTTTTTCAAGTAATCGTAAAATTTTCCTGGCTTTGAACTAAATACTCGCTGCATTAACTTAATCGTACCAATATTCGAAGAATGCTCGATGACCCCTTGAACATTAATTGTTCCATAATCATGTGAATCAGTCATAGTCTTATTGAAGATCGTATATTTTCCACCTGTCGTGACCATATCAGTTAAAGGCATATTAGATTCCTCTAACATCGCCATCATGGAAGGCAATTTAAATACAGATCCTGGATCATTTTCAGAAACATCAATGGCATAATTAGCAAACTCAGAATAACCCGTGGGTGAGCTTGCCTCCTTGGTCAAATTGGAAATGGCCTTTATTTCACCGGTAGCAGTTTCCATGACAATGGCTGTCGCATAATTTCCTTTAAATGTGGCTAAGGCCTTCATCAATGCCAATTCTACGATATCTTGAATATCTACGTCAATCGTCGTTTGTAAATCATAGCCAGGCGTAGGAATTAATTCCGTTCCATTTTCCATAGGACGCCAGGTATTTTTATCCATTTTCTGGAACAAGCCTTTCCCAGGAAGCCCTCTTAAATCTTTATCGAAAGCACCTTCAAGCCCTACCGCCAATTTATCTTTCAGGTACCCAATCGTCCGATAAGCCATTTGGCCAAATGGAGCGTAACGTACATTTACTTTGTCAAAAACCACACCTGTCTTAGTCGCATTTCTTTTACCTTCCTTAAAAAGGGGGAAATTCAACACAGCCTTTCTTTCTTGAAAATCCAGCAAACGATTATTGAGTAAAATGTACGTTTTGTTACTGTTTTTAGCCAATAAAATTTTGTTGTAATATTCATCAGAGGATCTGTCTTTAAATAAGAGGGCCAATTGGTCACAAAGCGCATGAATGTGTGTTGAAAATAATTTTTCAGTTTTGACTGAAATATTAAATACGGATGGATCCATCCCTAAGCGATATTTAGGAAGAGAGGTGGCCAACAAACTACCATCATCTGAATAAATATTTCCCCTACTCGCTTCTACACTTCTTTCCTTGATGTATGTTGCTGCCGCCTCTGAACGTAATTCCTCGCCTTGCAGAAAGACTAATTTGTACAAATTAAAAATCAATACTAAAAACATGAGCAATACTACCATGAAGAAAATGTAAAATCTCCTCGTAATAATTGCCCGAATATTTAAACGCTTATCAGCTGCCATATAAAACGAAATTTTACTCCTTTTTCCCTTCTTCCACAATTTTATAAGGTGGTGTTAAACTCACCTCTAGCTTATATTTTTTCATCGCCTCCGCTAAATAACTTTGCTTCCCCTTTTTCATAAACTCCGCCTTTTGGGTGGTATAATCAGCTCTCAATTCCTCTAATTCTGCCTTATTTTTGACAATTTGATGGATTTTTCCATCGGCCAACATAGAATAATAGATGTAAATTAAAATGAGGAAAGCAATGAAGATAATTTTCTTAATCCATTCTACAGGCAACTCACCACCCGTTAAATGGTCGATGTCGAATAACATTTCTAAAGGGTCTTCCTTTAGATTCGGTTTTTTAGAAGACGATTCGTTTTTGGGTACTGAGGTAGCCATTTTATAATTTTAAAGCAATGCGCAATTTTGCACTTCTTGATCTAGGATTTTCTTTTAACTCTATTTCAGAAGCTGTTATTGGTTTCCGAGTGACTGAGTGCAAGGGTTTATGAACAACGCCAAACATATCTTTATCCTCTTTCCCCAAACAATCCCCCGTTTTAATGTAATTCTTTACCAACCGGTCCTCTAATGAATGAAAAGAAATAACCACTAATCTCCCGTTTTCATTGAGCACATTAGGCACTTGGGTTAAAAATTCTTCAATAACAGCTAGTTCTTGATTTACTTCAATTCGTATCGCCTGAAAAACCTGAGCGAAATACTTGAATTCCCTGGACCTTGGAGCTAATTTAAAAAGAATTTCTTTAAATTCCGAAGTCGTTTCCAAGGGTTTTTGTGTCCTCGCCTGAATGATGGCGAAGGCTAATGTTTTCGCATTTTTCACCTCTCCATACATCCCTAAAATTTTCTGCAATTGTTCTGCGGAATAGGTATTCAAAACAGATTTGGCATCTAAAGATGCAGAAGGTCCCATGCGCATGTCTAATGGTCCATCAAAGCGAGTCGAAAATCCGCGCTCGGGAGCATCCAATTGGTAAGATGATACGCCAAAATCGGCTAAAATTCCATCTACTTTTTTGATCCCCTCTAAGCGCAAATACTTATCTAAATGCCTGAAATTTGCCGTAATTAATGTCAAACGAGCATCATCAATTTTCTCAGCTTCTTTCCAAGCATCAGGGTCCTGATCAAAAGCAATTAACCGACCTTCAGGTCCCAAATACTTTAAAATCTCTTTGCTATGTCCCCCTCCACCAAAAGTCACATCGACATAAATTCCCTGCGGATTAATCGCAAGGCCCTCGATGCACTCATTCAATAAAACAGAGGTGTGATAGGTAGTTGTAGACATAAGTTCAAATTTACAAAATATCCAATGGCAATCTCAATTTTTATAAATTCACTATATATTTTTTATGACAGTTAGTATTCTTCTATCTTTGGCTTAGAAAAATCGTATATGATGCCTAAATTTTTTCTTACCCTACTTTTAATGGTTACCTTATTCGACTCACTAAGTCAAAAAAACACGGCCCCACAAATGGGTCCATGGCGAGTAGAAATGAAGCATTTTAGTGGAAATCTTCCCTTTAACTTCATCGTTAACCCCAGCAAAAACCAAGATAAACTCAACATTAAAATTCAAAATGGATCTGAAAAATTCTCCTTAGGAGAATCCTTTTTTAGAGGGGATTCACTCGTGATTCCTTTTGACCTGTATGATTCTGAGATTGTTGCCTTTTTATCTAGTTCAAAAAAAATGAATGGCTATTGGGTCATGAAAAGAAATGGCAAAGCTATTTTTCGCATTCCATTAGAAGCAAACGCAGGTTCTACTGAACGTTACAAGAACCTAAAACCCTCAAAAATAAATGTGACAGGAAATTGGAAGGCTGATTTTTGGAGCGACGAAAATATCCACAGTCCTGGAATAGGCATGTTTAAGCAGGTGGGTAATTCCGTCACAGGAACATTTCTGAAGCCGAGTGGCGACTACCGATTTTTACAAGGAAACGTCAGTGGCGATAGTTTATTTATGAGTTATTTTGATGGTAGCTATTGTATGCAAATCCGTGTTAAAGTGAAAGGAAAAGAGTTTACTGGAAATTTCTACACAGGATTAGCAGGGAAAAGAAATTTGAAAGCCCAACTAGATCCAAAAGCTAGCTTACCCGATCTAAAGAAATTAACTTATTTAAAACCAGGTTTTGACCGGATTCATTTCTCACTGCCCAATCCTGAAGGAAATACGATTAGTTTACAAGATACTCGATTTAAAGGCAAAGTCGTTGTCATAGAATTAATGGGATCGTGGTGTCCGAATTGCATCGACGAATCTAGATTTCTAGCTCCCTATTATAAAAAAAATAAGTCGAAAGGTCTTGAAGCAATCGGACTATCTTTTGAGTATTCGGACGACATGAAAATTTCTGGACCCAAAATTAAAAACTTCATCTCCAAAATTGGGATTCCTTATCCGATTGTATTGGCAGGAAAACCCGATGACTCGACCATTGAAAAAGTATTGCCCATGTTGCATAAAATCAATGGATACCCTACAACGATCATTATCGACAAACAAGGTAAAGTGCGAGAAATCCATACGGGTTTTTCAGGACCCGGAACTGGCGTTTATTATACCGACTGGATACAGGAATTTGACAAAACGATACAAGCACTTTTAATCGAAAAGCCATGAAATTTAAAATAGCTATTCTCGTTCTTTGCCTTACAATCCCATTAAAAAATATAGCGCAAAAACCTGCTAAAAAAATCCGTTGGAAAGCTCCATTGGCCTTAGGAGTTACAAGCCTTTTGCTATATAATGCTTCATCCAAAGATGCACAAAGCACTATTTACAAAAACAATTTTTCAAACTTCTCTACTAAGCTAGACGATATATTGCAATACACACCTGCGGTCCTAAATGTGGGCCTCGGCTTAAGCGGTTTAGAAGCGAAAAACTCAAGGCAAGACCGCGCAAGAATATTTATCTTAGGTACTGTCATTTATGTGGCAACGACTCAAGGCTTAAAGTACGCGATCAATGAAACTCGACCTAATGGAGCCGAGCGTTCATTCCCTTCGGGTCACTCTGCCACGGCTTTTTTGGGTGCCACATTACTTGCGAAAGAGTATGGCGAAAATTATCCATGGATCGCTGTAGGCGGATATACCATAGCCGGAGCGACTGCCTTTTTAAGATTGGCAAATAACAAACATTGGGCAAGTGATGTTTTGATGGGTGCTGGTGTAGGAATCGCATCTGCAGAAATTGCTTCATACCTGTATCCAAAAATAAAATCAAAGTTATTCAATACGAAATCAGCATGGAATTTTGAGCCACAAATTGCACCAAATCATTATGTAGCCCGATTAAACTATTCGTTTTAAACGAATAATAAATAGGTAGCAGCGCCGGCAAAGTATCCCAATAGGGCTAGAATTCCTATTTTTTTAGCATACCAAATAAATTCGATTTTTTCCATTCCCATCACGGCGACACCCGCTGCGGAGCCAATAATCAAGATACTTCCACCGGTACCCGCACAAAAAGCCAAATATTCCCACATGGTATGGTCCAATGGAAAATCAGTCAAATTATACATTCCCATGGTCGCTGCCACGAGGGGAACATTATCTACGACCGAGGAAGCCAAGCCGATAATCGTCACAATTAAGTATTGATTTCCTAAGGTATTTTCTAGGAAAACAGCTAATGACTCCAAATATCCAAAGGATTCTAAAGCGCCTATGGCCAACAAAATACCCAAGAAAAAAAGTACGCTAGAAGTATCTACTTTACTTAAGGCAAAACCAACCGTGTAGGGTTTTTTGGCAGCTTCATCCTTATCCGAATGTAATAATTCAGAAATGATCCATACAATTCCTAAACCTAATAAAATACCCATGTAGGGAGGAAGGTGCGTAATCGACTTAAATATGGGAACCCCTAGTAAACTAGCAACCCCGGCGAAAAGCATAATTTTCCCCTCTTTTTCTTCCACTTTATTTAAGGCTGGAAGTGGGTGAGGAATACCCAATTTTTCGTTTCGAACCCAATAAGATCCTACAGCCAATGGAACCAATAACGAAATTAATGAAGGTAAAATTAAAACTTTAATGATTCCTAAGGCTGATATTTGACCTCCAATCCATAGCATGGTCGTTGTGACATCACCAATCGGAGACCAAGCACCCCCCGCATTTGCCGCAATAACCACCACACCCACAAAATATTTCCTTGTTTGTGAATCTGAAATTAACTTGCGTAAAAGCGTGACCATGACGATGGCGGTGGTTAAATTATCTAAAGCCGCTGAAATGAAAAACGTGACAATCCCCACGATCCACAAAAGCTTAGCTGAATTTTTTGTTTGAATTAATTGATTCACAAATCTGAAACCTTGATGCGCATCAATTAACTCCACCAAAGTCATCGCGCCCAAAAGAAAAAATAGAATCTCAGAAGTACTCCCCAAATGATGAGATAATTGGCCCAATTCCCCCTCCCCCTTAACCAAAGCAAATACTACCCAAACAAGGACACCGGTTAATAAAGCAGTTGCCGTTTTGTTGATTTTCAATGGATGTTCAAACGCAATAGCGAGGTATCCTAGAATAAAAATGAAGACTGAAATTATTTCCATATGCATAAATGTATAAAAAGAAAGTCAGAGATTCTGCTCTGACTTTCTTAATTATAGTAAATATTGGCTCTATTTTAATTTAGCTACCGCAACTTTAATTCGCTCACAAGCTTCTTCCAATTGTTCATCGGCTGCCGCAGTTGAAATACGCATACAATCAGGAGCTCCAAAACCAGAGCCAGCGACTGTGGCTACAAAAGCATCCATCAACAACCAGGTACAAAAATCATCTGAATCCTTGATCGTTGTTTTACCATCCGATTTACCAAAATAATAGGAAATATCCGGGAAGGCATAAAATGCTCCATCGGGCATATTAACCTTAAAACCTGGAATTTCTCTTAATTTACCCACCACTAATTTTCTACGACGATCATAGGCTTCCTTCATCTCATGCGCATGATCTAAAGGACCATTAAATGCGGCAACAGATGCCTTTTGTGCGATCGAATTTGTACCTGATGTAACCTGACCCTGCAATTTTTCTACTCCATCGGCAATCCATTTGGCTGCCGCAATGAATCCAATTCTCCAACCTGTCATCGCATGACCTTTCGCCACTCCATTTACCGTAATAACACGTTCTTTAATTTCAGGAATTGATCCGATCGAAAAGTGACCTCCCTGTGTGAAGTTGATGTACTCATAAATCTCATCCGCTAAAACAAAAATCTTTTCATGACGAGCCACTACATTAGCGATATCCCTTAATTCTGATTCTGTATAGACTGAACCCGTTGGGTTATTAGGCGATGAAAACATCACCATTTTAGTTTTTGGTGTAATAGCAGCTTCAAACTGATCCGCTGTCACTTTAAAATTATTATCAAAAGCGCCTTGAACAAGCACTGATTTTCCATCGGCCAACTTCACCATCTCTGAATATGAAACCCAATAAGGTGAGAAAATAATAACCTCATCTCCCGGATTAATTAATGCTGCGATGGCGTTGGCCAACGAATGTTTCGCGCCGGTCGATACCACAATATTTTCTGAACCCCACTCTAAATTATTATCTCGCTTTAATTTGTTGGCAATCGCCATGCGTAAATCAGGATAACCTGCCACAGGAGAATATCCGTGAAATCCATCGTCAATGGCTTTTTTTGCCGCATCACAAATGTGAGCCGGCGTTTTAAAATCTGGCTCGCCCACCGATAAACTAATTACTTGATGACCCTGAGAAGCAAGTTCTCTGGCTTTTTTTGTCATCCCTAACGTGGATGACTCTTCTAATGCTTGAATGCGTTTAGCTAATAAGGATACCGACATAAATTGATTTGAACTTTTCTTGATAATTTGTGCAAAATTACCCTATAAAAATTTGAATAACTAATAAAACTTGTAAAAAAGGGCTTAGGTTAATTGGCTTAATTTAGCATATACTCCCTTTTTAATGGCCATTAATTCAAGATGAGTTCCCTTTTCTACAATATTTCCTTGTTCTATAACAAGAATTTGATCCGCATGTTGGATGGTGCTTAATCGATGGGCAATGACAAGAACAGTCCGGTTTTTCATCAAATTTCCGAGCGCGGCTTGAACTAATTTTTCAGATTCATTATCCAGAGCACTAGTAGCCTCGTCTAAAATCAAAATGGGTGGATTTTTCAAAACGGCTCGCGCGATGGAAATACGCTGGCGCTGGCCACCCGATAACTTGGATCCTCGGTCACCTATGATGGTTTGATATCCATCAGCGCTCTCAGAAATAAATTCGTGGGCATTAGCGATTTTGGCAGCATCTTCCACTTCATTCATGGTCGCTTCTGTCCCAAAAGCAATGTTATTAAAAATCGTATCGTTGAACAAAACAGATTCTTGCGTTACAATGCCCATTAAACCTCTTAAATCATCTAAGGGAATATGTTTGATATCGTGACCATCGATCTTGACTTGGCCTATCGTTGGATCATAAAATCTTGGGAGTAGGTCAGCTAAAGTGGACTTACCTCCACCGGAAGCACCTACAAGCGCGATTGTTTGGCCTTTTTGAATTTCAAAACTAATCTCATGTAAAACTTTTCTACCTTGGGTATATTCAAAACCAAGCTGCTCAAACGAAATTTTACGGGTAAATTCTTTCAAAGAAACAATCGGCTCAATCACCTTAATTTCAGATTCTGTATCTAGAATTTCAATGATTCGATCAGCAGAAGCTATACCCCTTTGTATTCCTGAAAATGCATCTGCAATGGCCTTAGCGGGACGCATGACTTGGGAAAATGTGGCAATGAAGGCAATGAAAGTAGAGGCTGTTAATTCTCCCTCCCCAGAAATAACCAAACTTCCTCCGTATAACAATATCCCTGTTACGACTAAAACCCCAAGCGTTTCAGAAACGGGGGAAGTAAGTTCTTGTCGAAACACCATTTTCAATAAAGCATGGCGATATTTTTGATTTCCTTCGCCAAATCGATCATCCATCATTTTTTCAGCCCTAAATGCCTTAACTACTCGCATAGCACCAAAAATCTCGTCCAACAAACTAATCAAACCACTCAAATGTTGTTGGACTTCTCCAGCCGCTCGCCTTAAACGACGAGTAATGGTCGCAATGACGCCTCCTGAAAGCGGTAAAATGAGTAAGGAAAATAAGGTCAACTTCACCGACATGCTGGCTAGAAAAACAAAAAATAGGATTAACGTAAAAATTTCTTTGAAGGTCGCCGTAAAGGCGCGGCCGATACTATTTTCGACTTCTTGGACATCCGTGGTCAACCGTGACATTAAATTTCCTTTTTTCTGCTCGGTAAAATAACTCAAGTCCAAGCGAATGGCTCTTTGGAAAACGGCTTGCCGTAGAGATGCAATCGTATCCGCTTCGACTGTTTTCAACACTCTTTGTGAAAAATACCTAAAAACATTAGCCAAAATTACAGAGACCATAATCGCCCCACACGCATATTTCAGCGCTCCAATTCGACCAAAATTCTCCAATGCACCATAGAAATAGTGATTAAATAGAAAAGAAAAATAGGATGGGCTGAGCGAAAAATCAGGAATGCTCCGGTATATTTGAACATTGGTTTCCGAAGCCTGATTGAATAAAACATTCAGCAGCGGAATCAATAAGGTAAAGTTTAAAATCCCAAACAAGCTGCCTAATAAGGAAAATCCAAAATATGGGAATACATATTTACGGATAGAAACAGCATAGGACAATAAACGAAAATATGTTTTCAACGTTAAATATTTTGGAAATCTGTCTCAAATTACGACAATTTTCAGCATAAAATTAGAAATTCTTAGCCCACAAATTGAGTATGCATCCATTAGTTACCATTGTCATGGCTACCTATCAGGGCGAAAAATACTTGAAGATACAAATCGAAAGTTTATTGGCCCAAGACTACCCCAACCTAGAATTCATCTGGGTAGATGATGCCTCCACGGATCAAAGTTTGTCCATTTTAAATGCGTATGCAAGCCAAGATGCGCGCGTTAAAATCCTAGAAAACTTAAAAAACGAAGGCCATAATGCCACTTTTGAAAAGGGCATGAAAGCGGCTAACGGAGAATATATCGCACTATCAGATCAGGATGATTATTGGTTTTCCAACAAAATATCCACCCTTGTCAATAGTATCGGGAATTATTCCATGATTTATTCTGACTCCCAATTAATTGACCAGGCAGGAAGAGAATTACCTCTAAAAATGTCTGGCTTAAAACGCCAAATTGCATACAATTCACCGTTGATGTACACGTTTGGCGCTTGGGCTCCCGGACATAGTATGCTATTTAAAAAAGAGGTTTTGGAGACGGCATTACCACTTTCTAACTGGGTTACACATGATTATTTACTTGGATTTTCGGCCACTTGCCATAACGGGATTGCGTATATTCCCATTTCCCTTGTGCATTATCGACAACATGAATCCAACGCGATAGGCGCCGATCTTAAAAAATCTAAAAAATTATATCAAACTCGGGCAGAGCGAAAATTACGCATTTGTGAGCGTATCAAAATACTGGCTGAAAGGTGTTGTTACCAAGAAGAAAAACAAATATTTGATCAATTATACCTAGATTTTTCAGGAAATTCTCTCGTCAATAGAATCCGAAGATGTAAGACTGTCATGAAATACCGGGAAGATATGTTGGCCTACAAAGGAAAATCATCCTTAGGAAATTTCATGTATTGCTTTAAACTCCTGTTTGGAATCTATTAATCTTTCTTCAAAAAAAGCCACAAACGGTAAGCTGCATTTTTGATGTGCACCCAAAAAGGAATTTTGGGTTCTTGCAGTAGCCCGTCAAAAGGAACGCCTCTGCGCAAATAGTATTTAGATAACGTGGATGAAGTAATCCCCCATTTCTGGATAAATTGATAATATCCTTTGTTTTGCTTCACTCGTTTGACCGAAATAGATCCAAAATGATATACCCGACTTGCCCCCAATCCCTTGAATAATCGAACTCCCTGATTCCATAACTTCATGGAAAAATCGGGATCAGAGTACATGCCCGGCGAAAACTCGATGGAATACCCACCGACTAAATCCCAGAGATCTTTATGGACAACATTAGGTGGCCAGGTACTTCCCTGCCAATCTTGAAATTTGAATTGACGATAAGTATCATTTAATTTCTCTTCTTGAAAATTTTCAATATTCGTGCCAAAATCAGCTTCTATCGAACAAGTGCTTTGGGCTCTAGGCTCAATCATCGTGGATGAGAAAAAGAATTTTTGCGTCCCACAGGAGTCAATTTCTCGCTTTAACTCAGCATCCCAACCAGATAACACATACATATCATCGTTCAGGTACAATAAATAATTTGCGTTGGCCAATGTCCTCATGGCATTCATCGCGTGACAAACTCCTACATTTTTTTGACTATACGAAAATGCAATATCTTCTTGAGCCTCCACCCACTCTTTTGATCCGTCATTCGATTCATTCAAATGAACGATTAATTCAAAGGGTACCTCAGAATTTTTCCTAATGCTATTGATACACAAAGTAAGGTACGGGAGATTATTCCAGCTCGGAATTAAAATGGAAAAGTAAGGCGAAGCCAACTTCCTTTTGGCGGGAAAATAGTGGATTTCTTCCATCTAAATACGCTGATAGTTTTTATATTCCCCGATACGCCAACCCGTCCAATCGGTAATTTTTTGCAGCACTTTTCGACGCAAACTCATCTTAGAACGAAGGACCGCTGGATCAAAATCAAAGTCCCAATTTTGTGCCTTAATGCGAGAAAGGGAAACGTTGGGATGCGTCCCCATAAACCTAGTGAGCCTTTCTGCATTTCCAAAATCAAATTCATAATCTGCTGGGACATTTTTCGCAAGCCAAGCGTCATCATGGTAAAATTGTGTGAAATTTCTTACTTTTTGGTTTAAGCCGGTGGGGGGTTTAACCCAACCATAATGAAATATATGTGCCGAAATTTCTTTTACTTTTAATTTTTTCCCGCTTTTGCGAAAGCCCTGCGCATCTTTGTATGATTGAACAAGGGGGTTAAATCGCACAAGCCTAATCTCTTTTCTATACCACTTTCTAGAAGTTGCGATGTAATCAAAGGACCCATAAAAGTGTCTATATTTAAACAATAAACCCTCCACCTCAGGGTTTTCCTGATACTCTTTTAAATCCTCTAAAATACCATTGAGATCATCTTCATGCACACATTCATCCCCTTGAATATAAAATGCCCAGTCGGTATCTGGTGAAATAGCCTGATATGCCTTATCCGTTTCTAAAGCAAAAACCCTCCCACCTTCACGTTTCGTGTCATCCCAAATCGTCTCAATAATCCTGATTTTATCTGATTTGATAGATTGAATTAGGCCTAAAGTATTATCCTCTGATTGGCCCACAGCCACAACAAACTCGTCACAAATTGGTAAAATTGATGTGATGGCTTCCACGATCGAATAATCGTTTTTGATCGCATTCCGAATGAAGGTAAAACCGGCAATTTTCATGGGCTAAAATTTCACTTGTATTCCATGATACTTTTCCTGCTCCGCATAGTCTTTGCGAAGTGGATGACCGACCCAGTCAGCAGGCAACAAAATCCGAGTCATGTCGGGATGACCTTCAAAGACAACCCCCACAAGGTCAAATGCCTCTCGCTCATGCCAATTGGCCGTTTTCCAAATCCCACTCAAAGTAGGTACAACGGGCAATTTCCCATCTTCTTGTACCCTAGGAACCTCCAATCGAATGTGAAAAGTAAGGTGATTAGGAATCGAGTAGAGGGTATAAATAATTTCTAACGTTCCATTTTCAGGACCATTATCTATCGCAGTAAGGCAAGAAAGCGAATCAAAATAAGTCGCTGGATTGCGCCATAAAAAATCACAAACGGAAACTAGTTGAGTTGGCTGAACCGTGATGCGACCCGATTTTTCGTCCCATTCAACCGAGATGTTCAATTCGCTTTCAATCAGGTTTTTTATATCTATCGCTTCCATCCTTAGGCTTTTTGGGCGATGGCGTCCAAAATAATTTGGGGCACGACACGCGTTTCTCGATTGATTTTTTCTTGTAATTTCAAAATTCCTCCTAACAAAGCTTCGGGCCTAGGCGGACAACCTGGGACATACACATCCACAGGAATTACTCGGTCTACCCCTTTAACTACGTGATAACCGTGTTCCCAATAAGGACCTCCACAATTGGCACACGACCCCATTGAAATCACATAACGGGGTTCAGGCATTTGTTCATACAATCGTCTAATTCGATCTGCCATTTTAAAAGTAACTGTTCCTGCCACAATCATCACATCTGACTGTCTAGGGGAAGGCCTTGGAAATACCCCAAAGCGATCCAAATCATATCCAGATGCAAAGGTTTGCATCATTTCAATGGCGCAACAAGCCAAACCAAAACTCATTGGCCATAAAGAACTTGCCCGAGCCCAATTGAGTAAATCCTCAAATTGGCTCACTACGAATCCTTCCGACTGAATGTTTTGGTCTAAATATCCCTTCATTATCTTACGATAGTCAAATTTCCCACGACATCTGGATATGCTTCTGGGTAGTCTTCCAAATTAGGTCGAATAACGTACATATATGTGCCAGTTGGCAAATCTTTTCCATTATATTTTCCCCTAAATGGTTTTTCTTCATACATCGTGCCAGTACTTTCAAATACTTTCAGGCCCCAGCGATCCATCACGTAAATCTCTGCGTATGGATAGGATGAAATATTATCAATGGTCCAGTAATCATTTAAATCATCATTATTTGGAGATATGGCGTCATATGGCTTTACTCTAGCCAAAACAATGATATCAATGGTAGCATAATTCCGACAATCTGCTGCAGTCGTTGCACCCGGTAAATAACCATTAATAAAATAAGTCGTCTTAAATGCATTCCCTCCTAAATCACCTAATCCCTTTACATCAAAATATGGATTAAGACTTAGTGGATCAGATAAGGCTAATTTAGGTGTCCAAGACCATTTTATTCCCGGCGTTTTAGCGCCATTTACTGGCATTAAAATAGGGGTAGGGTTTTCACCCGGTTCGGGGGCAAACAAGATTATTTTTTTATCGGTAGCCACCCAAACCTTCGAAGCACAATCAGGGGTTTGCCCCAAAGCAGAAAATTGAACAAAAAGGAGGATTGAAAGAATCGTTTTCAGATTTTGTAATTTTTGTTTCAAAGTAGAAAAATATACGCGCTCCATAAAGCTTTTAAAAAAATCCATGTAAAGGTTTTGTAAATATACCTAAATTCACAAAATTTTTGATCAATGTCCACATCCCATTTTTTCGAATCAGATTTAGCGACTTTGCGCGGGATGACTCCTGCTCGCTTGTCATTACTGCAATCGGAATTAGGGCTATTCACATTTGGGGACCTGATCCAATATTTTCCATTCAGATATGAAGATAGAACTTTACTAACGCCTATCGCTGAAATCAATGATCAAATGGAAAATGTCCAATTTATTGGACGCATCAAATACAAAGAAAAAATAGGCGTTGGGCGCAGAGAAAGACTCGTAGCAGAGTGTTGTGATGAAACGGGGTGCATCGAATTAGTTTGGTTCCAAGGAGTTAAATGGATTGAAAAATCATTAGTTAGCGGAGTAGATTTTTTATTTTACGGCAAGCCCGGGGTTTTTAATGGCCAAATTCAAATGACCCATCCTGAGATGGAAGTCTACAAAGGGCCACAGATTTCTGAGAAATTTTTTCAACCCATTTATCCACTGACTGAAAAATTACGTAAGAAATACGTCGACAGCAAATTAATTGCTTCCCTACAAAAAAATTTGTTGGAAGTTTCGTTTCCCTATATAAGAGAAACATTGCCTCAAGAGATCATCCAGCAATTTAAATTAATTTCTAAGCAAGAAGCACTCTACCACATTCACCTACCGCAGTCGGAAAATTGGCTACACCAAGCAAGAAGGCGGTTGAAATTTGAAGAATTATTTTACAATCAGCTGCGATTAATCAAGCAAAATTTAGTTCGCAAAACTGCTTTTCCAGGCCAAATATTTTCTTCTGCTGCCTTATTAACTACCTTTTACAAGGATCATCTTCCCTTTTCATTAACGGAAGCACAAAAGAAAGTTATTCGAGAAATTTTTGAAGACATGCGCTCTGGCAATCAAATGAACCGACTCCTTCAAGGGGACGTGGGTTCCGGAAAAACCATTGTCGCCTTTATTTCCATGTTACTCGCCATCGACAATGGAACCCAGGCTTGTTTGTTGGCCCCCACCGAAATTTTAGCCGACCAACATTTTCAAGGATTAAAAAAGTTTGCTGATCTTTTGGGCATCTCCATTGCCAAACTCACCGGATCTGTGAAAAAGAAAGATCGCGTGGAAATACATGAGGGATTACAGTCGGGAACCCTGAATATATTAGTGGGAACACATGCCATTTTTGAAGATGTGGTCCAATTTAAAAATTTGGGACTTTGTATCATTGACGAGCAACATCGTTTTGGGGTAGCCCAAAGAGCGAAACTTTGGGATAAAAATAAGCAAATTCATCCCCATGTTTTAGTCATGACGGCAACTCCGATCCCGAGAACTTTGGCCATGACTTTGTATGGGGATTTAGATGTTTCCGTGATTGACGAATTACCTGCGGGTAGAAAACCCATTCAAACCATTCACCGCTATGACTCACATCGTTTGCAGGTCTTTAGTTTTATTCAAAGTGAGATTCAAAAAGGGCGTCAAGTATACATCGTTTATCCACTCATCGAAGAGTCTGAAAAAATGGATTTCAAAGATTTAATGGATGGGCACGAAAGTATTACAAGGGCCTTCCCTGAAATACCTTTGGGGATATTGCATGGAAAAATGAAGCCGGCCGACAAAGATTTCGAGATGGCTCGTTTTGTCAAAAATGAAACCAAAATCATGGTGGCCACGACCGTGATTGAAGTGGGAGTAAACGTCCCTAATGCATCAGTCATGATTATCGAAAGTGCGGAGCGATTTGGCTTAGCGCAATTACACCAACTCAGAGGCCGGGTGGGTCGAGGAGCAGAGCAAAGTTATTGTTTGTTACTCACCGACTACAAAATTTCAGCGGATACAAAAAAGCGTATTGAAACGATGGTGAGGACGAATAATGGCTTTGAAATAGCTGAAGTGGATTTACAATTAAGGGGTCCGGGGGATATTGGAGGAACGAGACAAAGTGGGGCTATCGATCTAATGATTGCTGATTTATCCAAAGATGGGGAGATTTTAAAAGTGGCCCGGGAGACCGCGGTTTCCATATTAAATGAGGATCCCAATTTAGAACATGATAAAAATGCGATGATTCGAGATCAGGTGCGCCAACAAAAAAAGGATACGACCAATTGGGCCCGAATAAGTTAGTTTAATGTTGGGTCATCCGGATAGGTCGACAAAACCCGAAAATCCCCTCCCTTATCATAAAGTACTGTCCGCCATAAATTTTTATTCGATTCATCAAACACGTAATCTTCCCTTGCCGGATGTAAATACCAAGCATTTTGCTTCACCTCACGGGCTAGTTGGCCCGCGCCCCAACCCGAATACCCGATAAAAAATTTGATCTCTTTGAAATTGATGGCGCCACTCACCACATGCTCAATGGCTTTTTCAAAACTTCCCGACCAAAATATTCCTTTGGAAATTTCAATCCCATCCGGAATAAGATCAGGCCTTCGATGTAAAAATTGCATGATCGTAGGATCTACAGGACCTCCTGAAAATAAGGGGACATTTTCCAGCACCTTTTCATCTACAATTGAATCAAATACGACCTCTTGCTTTTGATTTAAAATGAGTCCAAAAGAATGCGAATTAGAATGTTCACATAGTAATATCACAGACCTATGGAATGCCGAATCTTCAAGAAATGGTTCAGAGATCAAAAGAACTCCAGGTTTTAATTCATCTTCCATGTTAATGTAAAAGCATAAAAAGGAATTTCGTATCTTGTTTTAAATTAAAAAATCTATGTCCTTTATCGTTTTTATCTCTTTGGGTGGCAATCTAGGAAATACCCTTGAAATATTTAAAAACTCATACCTTGAAATTGAAAAAAAAATAGGTCGCATCACTGCATTTTCCAAAATTTATCAAACGGCTGCTTGGGGGAAAACAGATCAAGCTGATTTTTTAAACCAAGTAATTTCTTTAGAAACCGATTTAAATCCAGAAAAAATTATATCTGAATTATTAGATATCGAATTGTTTTTTGGCCGTCGACGCGATGTGATCTGGGGCCCTCGGATTCTGGATCTAGACATTCTATTTGTTGAAAATCAAATTATCAGCAGTGAAAATCTTGATATCCCACATCCTCAAATCGCCAATAGACGCTTTGTTTTAATTCCCATGGCTGAGATTGCTCCCCATTTTATACATCCCGTTCTCCAACAAAGCATGTTGGAATTATTGGAACAAACAACTGATCTTCAAAGCGTTCAAGTGATGGATTAGTCTTCGATTTCCGTATCGTTTTCTAAAAGATTGGGGTTGGGGAAGCGCCAACTTTGACCCACGATTTTTTCGTAATACTTCTCGTATAAGGGTAGAATCTTTTTGATGTCAAATAATTTGGCACGTTCTAATGCATTTTTTTTCATGGTCGCATGTAAAACGGGATCCGACAAAATAGCGATTGCATTTTTTGCCATATCATCCACATCTCCGATTTCACTGACAAATCCTGTTTCTCCATGAATATTTACCTCCGTTATACCGCCGGCATTTGAGGAAATGACAGGTACTTCACAGGCCATCGCTTCCAATGCAGATAAACCAAAACTTTCCTTTTCGGAAGTAAGTAGAAATAAGTCGGCCAATGACAATGCCTCCTCAATCGTATCTAATTTACCTAGAAAACGAACATCTGCCTGAACACCCAATTCCCTACACAATACCTCGATAGCGGTTCTTTCAGGGCCATCCCCTACTAACAACAACTTTGAGGGAATCTGCTTTTGTACTTTAGCGAAAACCTGAATGATATCTTCAATCCTTTTTACTTTCCGGAAATTAGATGTATGAATTAATAGCTTTTCTCCATGTGGACAAATGGCTAATTTGAAATGCTCTTTAGGTTGTTTTTTAAATCGCTCAAGGTCGACGAAATTCGGGATCACCTCAATGTTACTTAAAATTTCAAAGGATGAATACGTATCATTTTTTAGACTTTCAGAAACCGCTGTAACCCCATCAGATTCATTGATGGAAAAAGTAACCACTGGCTCGAAAGACGGATCACGACCCACTAAAGTAATGTCGGTACCATGAAGCGTGGTAATCACGGGAACGTGAATACCTTTATATTTTAAAATTTGCTTCGCCAAATAAGCTGCTGAAGCGTGTGGAATCGCATAGTGAACATGAATCAAATCAAGCTGCTCGTTAATTGTAACATCCACCATTTTACTAGCCAAGGCTGATTCGTAGGGCAAATATTCAAACAGAGGATAGGAAGCCACGGAAACTTCGTGGTAGAAAATATTTTCGCTAAAAAAATCCAAACGAGGCGGTTGGGTATAGGTAATAAAATGTACTTCGTGTCCTACCGACGCTAAGGCCTTTCCTAATTCTGTGGCCACCACACCACTTCCACCATAAGTAGGATAACAAATAATCCCTATTTTCATGCCTCAAATTTATTAGAATATCAATTAAAACTGACATAAAACCCAAAAGGTTCCTGATTTAAGGCTAAATTTGTGATAATTAATTGGATCACCTTGAAAAATTTAGTCATTTTTGCCTCTGGTTCCGGCTCAAACGCCGAAAAAATTTTTGAATATTTCAAGGATTCAAATGAGGTTTTAATCACGCATATCTTTAGCAACAATCCAGAAGCCGGTGTTATTTCACGCGCAGAAAGATTAGCGATTCCCTGCACTGTTTTCAATAGAGCTGAATATAAAGATGGAACCTTGTTGAAAAAAATTCAATCCTTAAACACCGATTGGGTTATTTTAGCAGGCTTTTTATGGCTGATTCCAAGCGATTTTATTCAAGCCTTTCCTCAAAGAATTGTGAATTTACATCCTGCACTATTGCCAAAATTTGGCGGAAAAGGCATGTATGGACACTTTGTTCATGAGGCCGTCGTGGAAGCAGGCGAGAAAGTATCCGGAATCACCATTCATTTCGTGAATGAACATTACGATGAGGGTGGCATTATTTTCCAAAGCTATTTTGCCGTAGATCCAAGCGACAGCCCTGAAGATGTGGCGAAAAAAGGCCAAGTTTTAGAGCATCGAGATTTCCCAAAAGTAATTGCAAGCCTTGTGCTACCAGCCTCCTCCTAAAACTCGGTACAAGTTAATCGCACGCATCCACTGATTTCGAGATATTTCTAATAGCTCTAATTCCGATCGCAAGGCATTTTGTTGCGCGGTCAAAACTTCTAAATAACTTGCATTAGCCGTTAAAAAGAGAGTTCCCACTGTATTGATAGCTCCCTTCGTTAATAGCACTTCTCTTTGCTTGAGTTGTTGCTGTTTTTGCAAATAGGCTAATGACTTTACCTGAGTATCCCATTCCAGATACCCCTTCACTAGCACATTTTGATAGGCTAAATCCTGCGACTTCCAATGCGATTCGGAGCGCAAAATATCAGCGGTTAAGGCTGATCGGTTCAACCAAGGACTCGTGATTCCTCCAATCAATTGATAAGCAATGGAGGCTGGAAGTTGAAATAAATAAGCGGGTTGAAACCCTTGCACGCCTAAAATACCGGATAGAACAACAGAAGGCTTCAAGGCTAAAACCGCACTTTCCTTTGTTTCAAAGGCAGCCATCAAATTCAATTTTGCCTGTCTAATATCTGGCCTATTCTCTAATTGATCTATTTTCACCCGAGCAAATAAACTACTATCCAACGCGCATTGAAAAGGAAATTTTGATCGTTTAATCGGGGCGTTAGGCTTATTCAAAAAGAGACGGATTTCATTTTCTAAACTAATAATTTGTTGGAGCACATCTCCTTCCTGAGCCCGTGAGTTTAACCATTGTGCCTCTAACTGTTGGACAGCTGACTCATTCACCGCCCCTGCTTCTTTCTGTACTTGCACTAATTCGAAGGCCTTTCGTTGAATTTCGATGTTGGATTTTAAGATGTCCAACTCTTTGTCTAATGCAATCAGCTGACCATACGAACTTGCCACTTCTGCCACTATGGAAGTGATTAACCATTGCTGCCCTGATTCTGAGGCCAAATAACGGAGGGCACTTGCCTTTTTCCGTTTGGCTAATTTCCCCCAAATATCCATTTCCCAACTTGATTGCAAGCCGATTTGTAAATCAGGTAAATTTTCTGGAATGATTTGTTCTTTAGTAATATTAGTAGAAAATTGGGTATCGTAATTACCCACCGCATCCATCGTATATTTTCCAAATCGCCTCATGCTGGGCTGAATTATTCCATTCACGACCGGTTTTCTTAAACCTCTTTGGTATCCAAAATCAGCCTTTAGCATCGCAACTTCCAAAAAGCCAATCTTAATGTCATTACTTCGAATCAAAACGGAGTCTATTAATTGCAATAACAAGGTGTCCCGCTTCCAACATTCTTGTACATCTGAAACGGAGGAATTTTCTTTTGAAACTCGATAAGTTTCAATTTCAGCATTTATTTTAAGTTGCTCCTTCAAAATGCTCGACGTACAAGACGACAAACTCAAGGCTATCAATAGTATAATAAAGTTATTTTTCATTTTTAGACATTTTAGCCGAGAGCGATGCGAATACCACATACAATCCCGGAATCACCAAAAGACCTCCTACCGTACCCAAAATCATCCCGCCAGCGGAGGCAGTACCAATCGTTCTATTTCCAATCGCACCTGCCCCAGATGCAATCATAAGCGGAATTAATCCTGCCACAAAGGCGAAAGAAGTCATCAAAATGGGGCGTAATCTTGAGAAAGCTCCTTCTTTAGCCGCCTCGATGATCGATGCCCCTTCCTTTTGTTTTGCAATTGCAAACTCGACAATCAAAATGGCATTTTTACCTAGCAAACCGATCAACATCACCAGTGCTACTTGGGCATAAATGTTGTTTTGCAAACCAAATAAATATAAGAAAGCGTAGGTGCCCATAGCTCCCATCGGCAAAAAGAGAAGCACCGGAAATGGTAGCAAAAACGACTCGTATTGCGCAGCCAATAATAAATACACGAATAGTAAACAGATCGCAAAAATGAATATTGCTTGGTTCCCTGCTAAATCCTCTTCACGCGTCATACCTGACCACTCGAGCGTATAACCACGTGGCAAACTTTTCACCGCCTCTGCCCGAATGATATCCAAAACGGCTCCTGAGGAGAAACCCGGGGCCGGTTCTCCATTGACCATTGCTGAGGTAAACATGTTGTAGCGCGTAAATTGCTCCGGCCCATAGACACGTTTCATCTTTACGAAAGATGAATAGGGAACCATTTCGCCAGCTTTATTTTTGGCGTAAAACTTCAACACATCATCTGGATGCGCGCGGTAACGCGGATCCACCTGCACCATAACCTTATACATCTGGCCAAAGCGGATAAAATTTGTCGCATAAAAACTGCCCAATAAAGTTTGTAAGTTGTCCATGGCTGGCAAGACATTAACTCCTTTTTGAGCAGCGGCTTCTTGGTCTACTTCCAACATATATTGTGGAAAACTTGGATCAAAACTGGAGAAAGTATTTTGAATCTCAGGCACTACATTGAGTTTTTTAGCAAAGTCATTGGCCACTGTTGCCAATTTCTGTAAATCCCCTGAACCACTTCGATCTTGAATTCTAAATTCAAAACCTGAGGCATTTCCAAACCCTGGAACGGCTGGCGGCGGGAAAAATTGAATGCTGGCATCCTTGATTCCGTTCGTTTTTTTCCGAATAATCTCAGTTAATTCATCTACCGTTTCCTTGCGCTCATCCCAAGGTTTTAAGGTGATAATCCCAGTTCCATACGAAGCCCCTGAACCATCTGTTAGCAAACTAAATCCGGCTAAAGTTGAAAAAGACTCAATGGCATCCACTTCTTTAATCGATTTAAACACTTGGTCCATCACACCCTCCGTCCTTTCCAAGGTCGCTCCCGCCGGAGTTGTTGCGTTGACATATAAAGTTCCTTGATCCTCCGAAGGAATAAATCCACTAGGAACGATACCAGATAGAACCACTGTTCCGACGACGGAACCAAGCAAAATCAACCACATCAAAATTCGTTTACTGATCAAAGCGCCTACCCAAACCAAGTATTTTTGTGCGATTTGATCGTAGCGATGATTGAAGGCATGGAAGAATTTCCCTAGCCAATTGTTTTGATTATGTTCTGGCTTTTTCAATAATAACACGCATAATGCGGGAGTTAAAGTCAATGCCGTCAAACCTGACAAAGCAATGGAAATGGCCATGGTCACTGAAAATTGTCGGAAGAATACGCCTATCGGCCCTGAAAGAAAAGCAACTGGAACAAACACCGCACCCATCACTAAGGTAATCGCTAAAATTGCCCCTGAAATTTCGTGCATCGCCTCTTGAGTCGCAGCTAAAACAGGCATGTCTTTTTCTTCCATTTTGGCATGAACCGCCTCCACGACCACAATCGCATTATCGACGACAATTCCAATGGCTAAAACCAAAGAAAACAAAGTCAATAAATTAATTGAAAATCCAAAACCGAGCATAAAAGTGAACGTCCCAACCAAGGAAACGGGCACGGCAATAATGGGCACTAAAGTCGCACGCCAATCTTGCAAGAAGATAAAAACCACGAGCGCTACGAGCAGAAATGCTTCTAATAAAGTCTTGATAACCTCGTGAATCGATGCATCCAAGAAACGGGAAACGTCATACGAAATCGTAAATCCCATGCCTGGAGGAAAAGTGGTCGTTTTCAATTCAGCTAATCGCTTTTTAACATTTTCAATTACTTCTGCTGCATTTGAACCCGGTCTTTGCTTTAATAAAATGGCAGCAGAAGGTCGGCCATTTTCTTTCGAAAGCACGTCGTAATCTAAGGACCCAAATTCCACATCTGCCAAATCTTTCAAACGTAATATTTGGCCTGTCTCAGTTGCCTTAATGACTAAGCTTTCATATTCAGCCACTTGAGTAAACTTCCCTGTATAACGCATGACATATTGTAAAGCCTGCGGATGTTTACCTGAGCTTTCCCCAATTTTGCCGGGAGCCGCCTCCACATTTTGATTGCGCAAAGCTTGAATAACATCTTCTGCGGAGAGTTTATATGCAAATAAACGATCAGGGTGCAACCAAATACGCATCGCATATTCTCTTTGGCCCATGATGTCCGCAAACCCAACCCCGTCAATTCTTTTTAATTCGGGAAGCACGTTAATGTCTGCAAAATTATAAATGAACTTCTCGTCGATGTCCGCATCCTCGCTCAAAAGATTCAAATAGAGCAACATACTGTTCACCTCTTTTTCTGTAATTACCCCAGCTTTGATTACTTCTTCAGGCAATTCATCGAGTACGGTTTGAACCCGAGTTTGTACGTTGACCGCCGCGACGTCCGGATCAGTTCCTACTTGAAAATAGACTTGAATAATACTGGTTCCATCATTCCCTGAAACAGATGTCATGTAAGTCATGCCAGCTACTCCATTGATCGCGCGTTCAAGCGGGGTGACTACGGCTTTAGCGCATACTTCCGCGTTTGCTCCCGTATACTTAGTGGTGACGGTGACGGCCGGCGGAACAATATCTGGAAATTGGGTTATGGGCAATTGCTGCATGGCAATCACCCCTAAAATCACGATAAAGATCGATACGACGATCGACAATACCGGTCGGGTTATGAATTGTTGTACCATGTTACAGTGCTTTATAATCCGTTAATAATTGGCGCATCGACTTGAAGGTCGACTTGATTTTTTGGCCTTGCTTTACGAGCTGAATCCCCTCAATTAGGATGGTATCCTTGGATGAAAATCCATTTTTAACTAGGTAAAAATGGGGAATGCGTAAGTCTGGCACAATACTCTTCATCTTAACAATACCATCTGCATCTTTTACGAAAACATAGCTCTTTTCTTGAATTTCAAAAACAGATTTCTGAGGAATAGCCCAAAAGTCCGTTACTTTTTTAGGCAATTGAACTTTTCCTGATGCCCCGTGTCGCAGGAGTTTATTCGGATTCGCGAAACGAGCACGGAAGGCAATGTTTCCCGTATTTTTATCGAACTCCCCTTCAATAGTTTCAACTAAGCCCTTTTCTGAATATTTTTCTCCATTGGCCAAAACTAAATCCACTGATGCCGATTTGTTTACACCATCTTGTTCACTAAAGGCAAGGTATTCTTGTTCAGACACATTGAAATAAGCGAAGACATTTTGGTTGTCAGATAGCGTAGTCAACAAGGTTCCTTCGTCGACTAAAGTACCGCGCTTAAAAGGTAATCGGTCAACGATACCCTCAAATGGGGCTCTAATATTGGAATTTTCTACTTTTAATTCAGCAGCTCGGACATGCGCAAGCGCCTCTTCGCATTTTGCTTTAAGTCCATCCACCTTTGCAAGCGATATGGCTAATTGGTTTTTTGAAATTACATTTTTGTCAACCAACAAGCGGGTGTTGACCAAAGTCAATTCCTCTGCTTTTAATTCAGCTGACGCCTGGCTTAAAACCGCTTTAGCTCGGGCTTGATCAGCCACATATTCTTGGCTATTAATGGTAAACATAACCTGCCCTCTTTTTACTTGCTTACCTTCATCCACCAAAATACGGTCTAAATAACCTTTAACTCGAGCGCGTATCTCCACATTTTGAACGGCATGAATATCAGCCACGAATTCCTGATGAATAGTCGTGTCTAAGGAAATTGGGGTAGAAACTTCCAATGTTTGAACTTCCGCTACCTCCTCTTTTTTAGCCGTACAGGCTGTTAAAAGCATAAATCCCAATAGGTATTTTTTCATAATCTACTTAGTTAGGCCTTCCCCCATGTTGTTTGTAGGAAGGGGTTTGTGTTTTAAATGTATCCACCCATTCTATATTGGGTTTGTATTCTTGGTACTTCGGGGTTTGAATACTAGGTTTCTTTTCTTTTATTTCAACCCGTTTTTCAATCAATACTTTATCTTTCAATGTCCTGTTTATCTGATTTTTATAGTTTTTACCTTGGCTGAAGCCTGCAAAAACCATAAAGACAAACATAGACGCTAATGCGTATGTTTTCATAACGATTTAATTTATCTGTGCGCGAGGCACAGATGACAAGAAGATTTTATGATTTTGTTTCAATAATGCATGCGTAATTACGCCATGCGGGGAGGGGGACTCTCTTTCTCAAGGAGCACATGTAGACTAGATTGTTTATACTGATCGTTAATTGATTTATCAGTAAAACCATCGAAATTATTTTGGTTTACATCTAAACCAAAATCGTCACTTGCAAAAAATTCGTCAGTTCCATCTTCTTCCATTGAATCTTCGAAATTCATCTCTAAAGAAATGGTACTCTTTTCATTCAATATATTGAACGCTAACGTAAGGCCATCTTTGGTTAACAAACAAAATACCAACAAGAAATAAACGACAAATCCTCTTACCATTGTTTACTCTTTAATTTCTTCATAAGGCACATAATCGCCTTCATCGGCCAACGGTTTTTTATTCTTTCCTGTTGGGGGAACATAATCCACGTCTATAGAACCTTCTCTACGTGCTTTTGTTGCAGATTGTTTCGAACGTATATCCTGTTCGGACATTTTTCTATGGACCTGCGTGATGATAAATCCCTTAAACAGGAATCGCACCAAAGGCCAAATCACATAGTAAAATACTAATCCAAAAGCGATTAACTTTAACATCGTTCCTTAACGGCTTAAATATAAATTTCGTTCTCCATACACCTTGCGAAAGAAATCATCTTTCAAATCATCAATGAAATAAATCGCCTCGCCCGTCGATTTCATTTCGGGTCCTAGCTCCATATTGACATTGGGAAACTTAGAAAAAGAAAATACAGGAATCTTGATTGCATATCCTTTTTTCACCGGTTTGAAATTGAAATCTTTCACCTTATTAACTCCTAGCATTACTTTGGTTGCGTAATTCACATAAGGTTCTTGGTATGCCTTGCAGATAAATGGAACGGTCCGAGAGGCACGAGGGTTCGCTTCGATGATATATACCACTTCATCTTTCACTGCAAACTGGATGTTTAAGAGACCTTTCGTCTTCAATGCTACCGCAATCTTACGCGTATGATCTTCGATTTGCTTGATCACGTGATCCGACAAATCAAATGGAGGTAACACCGAATGAGAATCACCCGAGTGGATACCTGCTGGCTCAATGTGCTCCATTAAACCAATGATGTATACATCTTCTCCGTCACAGATCGCATCTGCCTCCGCCTCAATGGCATTTTCTAAGAAGTGATCCAATAAGATTTTGTTCCCTGGAATATCGCGTAAAATATCGACGACATGTTGCTCTAATTCCTGCTCATTAATCACAATTTTCATGGACTGACCACCCAAAACATAGGATGGGCGGACCAATAATGGATATCCCAATTCACGTCCGAGCGCTGCTGCATTATCTGCATCTTCACAAACGCCAAACCTTGGATATGGGATATCTAAATCTTTCAATAGACTAGAGAAAGCTCCCCGGTCTTCCGCTAAATCTAATGCTTCAAAGGAAGTACCTAAAATTTTAATGCCATATTTTGAAAGCTTCTCGGCTAATTTTAAAGCCGTTTGCCCACCCAATTGGACAATCACACCCTCCGGTTTTTCATGCTGAATGATGTCATAGACATGCTCCCAAAATACGGGTTCAAAATATAATTTATCAGCTATATCAAAATCCGTTGACACCGTTTCAGGATTTGAATTAATCATAATGGTCTCATAACCAGCTTCTTTAGCTGCTAACACCCCATGCACACACGAATAGTCAAACTCAATTCCCTGACCGATCCGGTTGGGCCCCGAACCCAATACAACCACCTTTTTCTTGGTTGATACGACGGATTCATTATCCAAAACCTCTGCACCTTCCTGTCCAAAAGTAGAATAATAATAAGGAGTCTTTGCCTCAAATTCAGCGGCACAGGTATCCACACATTTGTAAATGCGCTTAATGCCTAAGCTATTACGCTTATCATAAACCTCGGATTCTAAACAACGTAATGTATGGGCAATTTGTCGATCCGCAAAACCTTTATGCTTAGCTTCTTCAAGTAAAATCTTGGGGATATTGTGTACCGAGTACTTCTCTATTTCTTTTTCGACACGAACTAAATCCTCAATTTGATTTAAAAACCACTTGTCGATTTTTGTTAATTGCTGAATCGTCTTAAATGAAATGCCCATTTTGAAGGCATCATAAATATGGAACAAGCGATTCCAAGAAGGATTGGCAAGCGAATACATAATCGCATCTTGATCTTTCAATTCTTTTCCATCCGCACCCATCCCATTTCGCTTAATCTCTAAGGATTGACATGCTTTCTGAAGTGCCTCTTGGAAATTACGTCCAATACCCATGGTTTCACCCACGGATTTCATTTGCAAACCAAGCGTGCGATCAGCACCCTTGAACTTATCAAAATTCCATCTCGGCACTTTGACAATGACATAATCTAATGCCGGCTCAAAATAAGCTGAAGTCGTTCCAGTAATCGCATTAGTCAACTCATCTAAGTTGTAGCCGATGGACATTTTTGCCGCAATTTTGGCAATCGGATAACCCGTTGCTTTAGATGCCAAAGCAGACGATCTAGAAACTCTTGGATTTACTTCAATCGCAATAATCTCATCCGTATCAGGATTTAATGAAAACTGAACATTACAACCACCCGCGAAAGTACCTATGGCATTCATCATCTTGATGGCCATGTCTCTCATTCGTTGGTAAATCGTATCTGGCAAAGTCATTGCCGGAGCTACCGTAATGGAATCTCCCGTATGAATTCCCATCGGATCAAAATTCTCAATCGAGCAAATGATGATGACATTACCAATGTGATCACGTAGTAACTCTAATTCATATTCTTTCCAACCCATGATGGATTGTTCCACCAACACCTCGTGGGTGGGGGAAGCGTGTAAACCTTTATTTAATGCTGCGTCAAAGTCTTTTGGGTCATGAACAAAACCACCCCCTGTACCTCCTAAGGTAAATGATGGGCGAATGACCAAAGGGAAACCCGTTTCCTGTGCTATTTCTTTTCCTTCTAGAAATGAACGAGCCGTACGACCCTTGCAAACACCAATACCAATCTCGATCATTTTCAAACGGAACTTCTCGCGATCCTCGGTCGTTTCAATCGCTGCAATGTCAACTCCAATAATCCTTACGCCATACTTTTCCCATATACCAGCCGCATCACAATCGATCGCTAAATTTAATGCTGTTTGTCCTCCCATCGTAGGTAAAACCGCATCGATTTGATGACGCTCTAAAATATGAATGATGGACGCCTTTTCTAATGGTTTCAAATACACGTAATCCGCATTCATCGGATCCGTCATAATCGTCGCTGGATTAGAATTAATTAATATGACTTCGATCCCTTCCTCCCTCAACGAACGTGCTGCTTGGGAACCTGCATAATCAAATTCACATGCTTGACCGATTACAATGGGACCGGAACCAATAATTAGGACTGATTTAATCGACGAATTTTTAGGCACAGGATGGTATAAATTTAAAGCGTTATAATTTCAAAAATGATGGGCCTTTCAGTATGGCTCAAAAATTGTACAAAATTAGTGGTTTGAGCTCAAATTGGGAAGCATAATTGAAAATAAATTTATCAATTTTCCATAAATCCATTTATATACACATAGGGCTAAATAGATCCCGAAAAATCCCTTATTTTTGGTAAAAAATTCGAACAATTGATAAAAATATTAGTCGCTTTTGATGAAAATAGGGTTATTGGAAAAAACAATGCGTTGATCTGGCATTTACCAGCTGACTTACAGCGATTTAAAGCGCTCACTACGGGACATGTAATCATCATGGGAAGAAAAACCTATGAGTCCATCGGCAGGCCTTTACCTAATCGGACTACCATCGCCATCACGCGTAAGACTGAATTTAATCCAGCAGGTATCATTACCGTACATTCACTGGACGAGGCCATTTTAAAAGCTAAGTCAATTTCAAGAGAAGACATTTACATTGTAGGCGGGGCTGAAATATACCAATTGAGTCTTGCCGTTGCGGATCAAATATTAGTTACCCAACTACATGACATTTTCGACGGAGACACTTATTTTCCAGAGATTCCAGCAGATACATGGGAAGTTGTTTCCCGAGAAAGAGGCGTTACCGATGAAAAAAATACCTATCAGTATAGCTTTTTGACCTATCAACGAAAATAAATATGGAGCAGAAAATTGAATTAATCGATTCCCCACTCTTGATCGATCCCCAATTCAAATTTTTACAAGCTGAAGAGGCCGGAGGAATTTGTTTATTCATAGGTACCATCCGAAATAAAAACCAAGGAAAAGAAGTTAATGCGCTAACCATGGAGGCTTATTCACCCATGGCCGTCAAACAAATAGAACGATTAATTGAATCTGCTGGAGAAAAATGGCCCATCCTCAAAACCGTTGTATGTCATAGAACCGGACCTTTGGAAATAGGTGATATTGCGGTGATCATCGGGGTAACTTGCGTGCACCGAGCAGAGGCTTTTGCGGCATGCCAATGGTTGATCGACACCTTGAAAAAAGAAGTTCCTATTTGGAAAAATGAATTTTATACAGATGGATCATCGTGGCTAGTTCCACATCCCTAATCGAAATTACCTAGGGCTCAGAAACCATCATGCTGCAGCCCCTCATTTCTGAATTATCAAAGCGGCCAAGCACTTTAAATCGAATACCATCTTCTTCCAATGAACCTAAATCCTTAGTCTCAACAAAAGAACAGGATTCAATATTAGCCAAATCAATCACTTTAATCCCGCCTACTTTTCCTGGCGTTTTTACGAGCGAAAATGGATCATTCACTTCGCGTAATAGCACACGCATGGTTTTCGCCGGAATAAAAATACCATCCGAAAATGAATAAGCTTGAGAAAATAATTCAGTCATTCCATATTCAGAAGCCACTTGCTTAAATCCCATGTGCTCCATCATATACGCATGAATGCGATCCCTAATCCACTCTTCTCTGCGTCCCTTCATTCCTCCTGTTTCCATGACGATGATGCGACCTTCTTTGATCGCCTCATTCCAAAATGAAAAATCTTGTCCTGAATCTATCCAATCTAAAAGCCCAAAAGTCACCCCCATCAGCCAAATTTTTCGGTTGGTTTTTAACGCTTCTTTAATTCGGCCAACTAATTCAGGGTATTGATTTAAAAAAAATCCAGAAAATTCAGATTTTGATTCTTGAATGAAATGGTCCATCATGAAAACTAAACTGGACGTATTTCTTTCCAAATAAGAGGGCAATAAGGCAAAAATGTGATAATCCGTCACTGACCCAAAAAGATGATTAAACGCATTCAGTGAGTTTTCTTTATAAAATTCGGGATCACAAACGGCGTGTTTGGAAGGTATTTGCCCAGTAGTACCTGAACTTTCAAAGTCGAAAAGCACCGGGGAAAAACCCGTTTGAACTTGGTATGTTTTAAACAGCTCAATCGGCAAAAAAGGAATTTGGCCCATCGACCGAATGGAATCCACCGAACAATCCAACATCCTAAGAAATGACTGATAAATGGGATTATGTAGCGCTTGGAAATTAAATATTTCGATCGCTAAATCCTCAAAATGAGCAGAATTGACCTCTAAAACTTTACGTTTCAGCGCGCTTATTTGCAACTCCACGGCTTCAGGATTTTCTTGCATACCTTTTATTTCGAATTTCATACAAAATTAAACCAAATCATTAACTTTACGATTCTTAATTTCCGAATTGGATGTCCAATAAAAGTTTTTTATTCTGTTTAACTCTTTCTTTGACGCTACTCATAATGAGTTGCGTGAAGGAACCTGAGTTTAGCACCACACCAGCCATCTCGTTTGAATCCATCCAAAAAATCACCAAAATAAGTAATGACGGTTTTGGCGGTAAAACAAAAATAGATTCGATTATTATGAGTATTCGCTTTGAAGATGGCGATGGAGACCTTGGAATTACAGCGGAAGAAATAAAAGCAAATGTAAAATATAAAGACTTTAGAAATTTTGAGGTGGATGTCTTATTGAAGAAAAATGGCAAATATGTACCTGTCGTATTTAGCCCAAAAATTGGCGGATTAATCAATTTCCAATTGCGTCCCGATCAAAAACCAGGTCCCATAGAAGGATCCATTTCCTATTCAACCCAATTTGTTTATGCCTTTTACAAAGGCTATTCGCCTCTTTTCACTGAATTTAATGATACCTTAAAATTTCAGATTTACATTAAAGACAAGGCATTCCAACAAAGTAACACGATTGAGACTGAACCCGTCATCATCTTTCAGAAATAACTAAAGCTTGGAGATAATTTTATAAATCTTATCATTCAATCGATAGTTCAACATCCTTTGGTCCTTCTCATCTTGTTGAATATCGAGGATATTAGATTTTTGAAAAATCAGGGCTAGTGATTTAGTGAAATTGTCTATCAACTTAGATCTAAACTGTCTTTGGGATTCTGGAGAGCCCTTATGCCGCCCAAAATACGCGATTAGTTGATGCCCATTAACATACCCTTGGCTATAATTTAATAAAAAGAAATCTAATAGCTTTTGTTCATTTTCTCCCAAAACATTTTTTAAATTTCTTTTTATTCGATTTCTCTTAATGTTGCCAATGACAAAAATAAAAAACATGGTGACCAGAATGCCTATGCTTAACATGATCACTTTAAAAAATTCCATATACCAAGGTTCGTCGGTTAGCTTACCTAAATATTCTGAGTCAGCTAAAACGTCATTAATGGAAATGACGTATTGAATAGATTTTTTAGTTGTTGAATTTTTGGAGGAAAAATTAGATGACCAGGCCAATGAGTCTTTCCCTTTATAATGTATTTCCTGATCACTAAAGTTGTCATTATTTCCTGAAACTGGCAATCTGCCTGAATTAAGCCAACGGTACGTTTTGAAATTATCAAAAAGATCGATGATAATCATGGAATCGTAGCGGTAGACCTGTATAGATTTATCGATCAAAATAAAATACCTTCCATTAAATAAGAAATTCCGATAGAGATCTTTTTCTAAATATTTCTTTAACTCTTCTAAATGAATTGTTCCAACTTTCTTGAAATCATTGTCCTTAAATCCATATTCGTAAATATTCCAATCAAATACTGCACTTTCATACATTTTTGAATCATTTACTTTCAGATTACCCACTGTGATGAAAACATCCCTTGAAGAAAGATATGCTGAAATTCCATCATTAATAGCCAAAGGCACGTCCCCCTTAACTCCTATACTTATCCATTCTTTATTAATAGGATCATATTTCGTTAGCACATTGGATGATTGCCAAAATCCATACCCACCAAAAGAATACAAAACCCCATTCCGAAGAAATTTAATCGCTGCGCAATTTGCGCCTCGATAAAAAGTTTGATCGATGCGTTTTAAAACCCAATTTTTTCGATCTAATTGATATACTTGGCCCGTGCAACTGACCAATAAATAAGATAAGCTTGAACCTGGAATAGGAATTTCTTGATAGTGCCTATTCCCCGAAATCAGATCATAACTTTTAATATCTTGAAAATTTAAGTCAGCTATTTTATTCCATTGAGCCCCATCTTTATTTTCAAAAAACTCTTTTGTTTCAAAATTAATCTGGTAAATATTTCCAGACTTTGGATGGATCCATTTAGCCATTTGAGCAGATACTGGTCCAGCAAACGAAAGAAAAAGAAAGAAAAATAGAAATTTGAAATACCGCATCTGAAATTTAATTGTATCCAAAAATGCAATTTTTTTATATAAAACTTAAATAATTCTTATCGTATGAATGAGAAATCTTGACATTATTTAAACGAAAATGGCTAATTTTGAATTATAATTCTGAGCTTAAAACAATAAGCTACCCATTGAAATAATTAAATTATGACCTTACACCGCGAAGGAAGGACTTTATTAATCACATCACTCATCATTGTCCTGGGCATCAATGCGTTTTTTGCCTATCTTTTTCCAGACCGAGAATACCTAAGGGAATTCATTGTTGTCATTACTTCTCTATTTTATTTGATCATTTTACAATTTTTCAGAGTACCGAAACGACATACCGAAATAAATTCGCAACATATTATTGCCCCAGCGGATGGAAAGGTAGTTGTGATCGAAGAAACCGTAGAATCTGAATATTTCAAAGGTACGCGTAGGCAGATTTCGATTTTTATGTCGCCCTTAAATGTGCACATTAATTTCAATCCCATTTCAGGTATTGTTTCCTATTTCAAATACCATCCGGGGAAATTCCTTGTAGCTTGGCATCCAAAATCAAGCACTGAAAATGAACGCACGACCTACGTGGTTAAACATGAAAATGGCACTGAAATATTATTTCGTCAAATAGCAGGCGCACTCGCCAAAAGAATTTGTTGGTACGCCAAAGAAAATGACTCAGTCACCCAAGGTTCAGAATTTGGGTTTATCAAATTTGGAAGTAGAATCGATATTTTCTTGCCCTTAGATGCCGAAATCTGTGTCAATTTAGGCGATAAGCCTGTCGGCGGAGAAACGGTTATTGCAAAACTTCGTTAATTCCAGTTCCCCCAATTTTCCTCAAGTATACCCATGATTTTCTCAAGGCCTATTTGGTCTACCTCAGTAAAATCATTTAAAGAATCTGAGTCCACGTCGAGAACTAAAATCACTCGATTCTCATGAAATACCGGAATTACGATTTCAGATTTTGAGGCAGAGGCGCAGGCGATATGTCCAGGGAATTCATCTACATTAGGAACGACAACTGTTTTTCTTTCCGTATAGGCATATCCACAAACTCCTTTATGAAAAGGAATTCGAGTACAGGCCACAGGGCCTTGAAAAGGACCTAAGACTAATTCATCTCCTTTCACCAAATAAAAACCTACCCAAAAAAATCCGAAAATATCATGGATGGCTGCCGCTATATTGGCGAGGTTAGCATATAGGTCCGTTTCTCCGGCCAACAAAGATTGAATTTGAGGATACAAGTTTGCATACTGATCCGCTCTTGTTCCGCTAATTTTGATTAAATCTTCCGCCATATTAAACGCTTGATTTAACTAAGTATTTTTTCAACCATGATTCTTTAACCATCTGAAGCCATTGGTTTCTGTATTGACCTAAGTCTGCTGTTTGTGGTGGGATGATGAAATCTTCTTCCAACAAATTAGCGCTCAATATAAAATCTTTAATCGATGCTATCGGTATAAGTGAGATTTGTTCCCCTTGAATGCTAGCAATTTGCCGATCAAAAAAATCTACTTGAAGCAACTCTCCTAAAGATTTAAACCACCGGCTAGATGCGTCGATCGAACAACCTGAAGCTTGATTTACATCTTCATTAACTGCGACAATAATGACTTGATTAAATCGAATCTCAAAAGATGCATTGAGCGGAGCTCCATGAGCAGCCCAAGCATTCATTTCATTCATTAAAAATGACCTTATTTGCTCAATTTCCTCGCCCTTCAAAGGACGATTTGCTTGATACACCCACACACGGGACTGATCTGGTAATTGTTCGAAAGGTATATACATCTTATTTCATTGCTTTTTGGACTAACTCAGCTAAGTCCACTACTTGGATATCTTTGTCATGGCCGGTTTTATTTAAACCATCTTGAATCATCACCATGCAAAAAGGACACGCAATCGCTACTTTTTTTACTCCGGATTCAATAATCTCTTCGGTACGTTTTACCTGGACATCCATAGCACCTGGTTCCGGTTCTTTAAATACTTGGGCCCCACCGGCACCGCAACAAAGTCCTTTGGTGCGGCAACTTTTTAACTCTTTTAAATCTTTTTGAAGTTCCGAAATAATTTCTCTGGGCGCTTCATAAATTCCGTTTCCTCGACCCAAATAACAAGAATCATGAAAGGCAATCTCCTCTCTTTCCTCCGAGATTTCGATTTTGCCCTCCTTCAGCAATTGAGCCAATAATTCTGTGTGGTGAATAACATCATAGGTTCCCCCAAGACTTGGATATTCGTTTTTCAACGTATTAAAACAATGTGGACAGGCCGTCACAATCTTTTTTACTTGGTACATATTGAGCACCTCAATATTGGTCATCGCCTGCATTTGAAACAAAAATTCATTTCCTGTTCTTCGAGCTGGATCTCCAGTGCAAGATTCCTCCGTTCCCAAAATGGCATATGAAATTTCAGCCTTTTGTAAAATCTCACAAAAAGCACGCGTCACCTTTTTTTGTCGGTCATCAAATGAACCTGCACAACCCACCCAAAATAAATATTCTGGCATTTCACCCTTAGCTAAATAATCAGCCATTGTTCGAATATTTAACACCATCTCAGACATATTACTTATTTAATTTTACGACTTCATTTAAAAATTTTACGGAAGCCTGCATCGGAAGCTCCGTTTTATTTCCCAAAATAGGTGATGTTATCACATGATTACCTGACTCAGGAAAAGCAATTTCTTGCTTAAGCGCAGAAGATGTTCCTAATTCAGGAAACATTTCTTGCATCGCTTTGACTGAAACTACTTGATCTTGATGAGCCTCGTCTTTATAATAATACGTCAACAAAACAGGTGTTTTTACCTGGTTAAAAACTTCTTTTTTCATCGTGTGTGTCAAGAAGTTTTGCATTTCTACCACAGCCTCAAACCGATAATGCAAATTCCAATAGGCATCATGCGCCTTATTTTTGCTTGGTATTTCATTGTATTCTCCCCCTTTTATAAGTCGGGCTAATTGGAGCCCCCAAGGGTTGTCTAATAACGCTGCACTTGGGTCCGCTACCTCAATGCATGGGCCATATAAAATGATGGCTTTAATTTCTGGATGCTTTGAGGCTAAATATACCGTCATCGCTCCACCGAAGGATGTCCCCATCACAATCACCTCTTGGCCCAGTTTTTTCGCTATCGCCAAATAGTTCTCGACGCTCGCATAATAATCATCAGCCGTAACATTTCCCAGTGTATGATCTGAGGTCTTTTCACCATGTCCTGCGACTCTAGCTAATACTAAATTTCCATTGAACGCCGCGGCAACTTGTCGGTGTACCGGATCGCCCTCCATCTGTGAAGCTGAAAAACCATGCACATATAAAAAAGTATATTTAGTTTTCTGAGGATGTAAGGAATCAGCCCAAATAATTTTTGCTTCATTACCAGGCTTTAACTCCTTATTGGCTAACTCCTTTTGCTTGATAAACTCAGAAATTTGCGGCATCGAATCCGGAATTTGGGTCCAAGTTGGACTTGCATTCAACACCGGAGCAGATGGCTTAGGTCCGATAATATAAATAATGATCAGGGCTAAAAGGCCCATTAATACTTTTTTCATTGCTTATGATTTTGTCCAATTCATTCGATCCGAAGGATTGAATTTCCAAGGGGCTTGATTTGTTTCAATATTTGAAAACATAGAATTCCAAGCCGCAGGGGCATCCGACATTTCCATGATTTGGTACCTTCTCAATTCCAGAATAATATTTAGAGGCGATAATTCCATAGGACAGGCCTCCACACATGCTTGACAAGTCGTACAAGCGCGTAATTCTTCCCCACTAATTTTATCCAATAATGATTTTCCGTCATCGACAAATTGACCCTTATTTTTTGATAAAATCACGCCAACTTCCTCCAGTCGATCTCGGGTATCCATCATTATTTTCCGAGGAGATAATAATTTACCTGTTTGATTGGCCGGGCATTCGTCTGTGCAACGTCCACATTCGGTACAACTATATGCGTCTAAAAGATTTTTCCAATTCAAATCCATGACGTCCTTGGCCCCAAATCGCAAGGAGGTTGGCGCAGCTTCACCCGATACGCTTTTGCCTAACATTAAATTGACTTCGTGGGTCACTGTTGACAAACTCGGAATATAAGCAGATGATTTTAAACTAGAATAATAAGCAGCAGGGAACGCAAAAAAGATATGCAAGTGCTTGGAATAGGTAACATAAAGAGCAAATCCCAAGATGCCAGCAATGTGAAACCACCATGCAATTCGCTCAACTAAAAACAAAGCATCCGTACTATAAGCATTTAAAAATGGAATTAAATTCCTTGAGACAATGAACGAGCCTACCTCATGATAATGTTCCACAACTCTACTTTGTAAAATCGCATCCGCAGCATTCATCGTCCATAATGCGGCCATCAATATACACTCAACAATCAAAATAGTATAGGCATCTTTCATTGGAAATCCCTTTAATTCTGAATGTTTTTCAGGTTGCAAACGTTGGACTTTGAATATACCCCGACGCGCAAAAAATACGAGACATGCTAAAAATACACCTGCTGCTAAAAGCTCAAAAAAATTCAAAAGTAGCGGGTAAAGTGAACCTAAAAAAGGAGCAAACAATCGATGCGTTCCTAAAATTCCATCCAAAATAATCTCCAGAATTTCTACATTAATCAAAATGAAACCGATATAAATCAAGAAATGCATGAGGCCAACAAAAGGTTTTTGAAACATCTTTTTTTGCCCAAAAGCCAGTAGAAATACTCGCTTCCAACGTTCAATGGGCTGATCTGATAATTGAATAGGTTGGGATAATCGAATCGTAGCCAATATGCCTTTAAATCGCATCGCGATTAAATAACTCATAGAAACCAACAAAGCGATAAAAAGAAATTGAAAAAAATAGGTCATATCCATTAATTAATCAAAACGCCCCCAAAGGGAGAAAGCATTGAGGCAAAAATTTCAAGCCGAAAACTAAATAAATTTAAGGTAGAAAAAAATCAAATGGATCATATTTTAAGGTAAATTTTTATCCTATGAAAAATTACCTTAGAAGACCCAAACATTCTAAGCCTTGCACTAAAGTTCTTTTTTCAAAAATCTTCCTGTATGGCTATTTTTAGATTTGGCCACTTGCTCCGGTGTCCCCGAAATAAGCAATTGGCCCCCAGCATTTCCTCCTTCTGGACCCATGTCAACAATATAATCCGATACTTTAATTACATCCATATTGTGTTCAATCACCAAAACGGTATTGCCTTTATCCACCAATTTTTGCAATACATCTAAGAGTAATTTGACATCTTGAAAATGCAATCCTGTAGTAGGTTCGTCCAGCACATACAATGTTTTACCCGTGTCTTTTTTTGACAATTCTTCCGCTAATTTAACCCTTTGCGCCTCACCTCCAGATAAGGTCGTTGCATGCTGCCCTAAAGTGATATAACCTAAACCCACTTCAGATAAGGTTTGAACCCTACGGAAAATACGGGGTTGATGTTCAAAAAAATCGAGCGCCTGTTCTACCGTCATATCCAATACATCTGAAATCGATTTCCCCTTGAAACGAACTTCCAAGGTTTCGCGATTAAACCTTTTTCCCTTGCATGTTTCGCATTCAACAAATACATCAGGTAAAAATTCCATCTCAATTTTTTTTCTACCTGCTCCTTCGCAACCTTCACAGCGACCCCCTTTGACATTAAAACTAAATCGACCTGCCTTATAGCCTCGAATTTTAGATTCAGGTAGTTCACAGTATAAAGTCCTGATATCCGTGTACATATTAGTATAGGTAGCAGGGTTTGAACGTGGGGTCCGACCGATGGGCGATTGGTCTACCTCAATAACCTTGTCAATAAATTCCAAGCCAGTGATGGACTTAAATGGTAGGGGCTCACGTTTGGTTCGATCAAAAAATTGCTTCAATTTTAAGACTAAGGTGTCGTGAATTAAAGTTGATTTTCCTGATCCAGAAACACCAGTAACTGTAATAAATTTACCCAAAGGAAATTCAACGTTTACATTTTTTAAATTATTTCCGTGCGCGCCTTTAAGCACAATTGAATTCCCGTTCCCCGTTCTACGAACTGTAGGCGCGGCAATTTTCAAAGCTCCATTTAGATATTTGGCTGTAGGCGTTTCTAGTTTTAAAAATTCTGAAGGACTTCCAAAACCAACCACATGGCCACCATGTCGACCCGCTCCAGGTCCAATATCCAAAATGTAGTCAGACTCTAACATCATGTCTTTGTCGTGTTCGACAACCAGCACTGAATTTCCTAAGTCGCGCAAATCTTTTAAAGCTAAAATTAACTTTTCATTATCGCGCTGATGTAAACCGATGGATGGTTCATCCATGATATAAAGCACGCCCACCAACTGCGTTCCGATTTGGGTCGCTAAACGAATGCGTTGGGATTCTCCGCCAGACAAACTTTTCATCGGTCGGTCTAGCGTTAAATAGGTAAGTCCTATTTGCGTCAAAAACCCAATTCTTTTTTTAATTTCTTTCAATACCTCTGTCGCAATTTGTTTTTGTCGGTCTGAAATTCTTTCCTCCAAATTAGAAAACCACTCGGCCAAATCACTGACATCCATTTGAGCTAATTCACCTATATGCTTACCATCGATCTTAAAATGCAAAGACTCCTTTTTAAGTCTAAATCCATCACAATCCGGACAAATTTTTATTTCTAAAAAATCCTTCAGCCAATCTTGCGTTTTTTCAGATCCGTTGTCTTGTTGGCGCTTCAGAAAATTAATAATTCCATCATATTTGGTACTCCACTCGGTCCCCACATATTTTTTTGAAGGCACGGGGACAGGTTCATCGGTTCCATAAAGCATTAGCTCTACGGCCTCCCGAGGGAATTTAGCGATGGGCGTCGACAAGCCGACAGAATAAGGTTTTAATAAAACCTCTAATTGCTTGAAAATCCACAACTCCCTATATTCCCCTATAGGAGCAATAGCTCCCCGAATAATACTCAGGGATGGGTCTGGAATGACTGATTCTTCGGTGATTTCTTCCACAACTCCCAGGCCATTGCAACAGGGGCAAGCACCATAAGGACTATTAAATGAAAAGGAATTTGGCGCAGGTTCATCGTATGATAAACCGGTTTTGGGGTCCATCAGGGTTTGGGAGAAATAATGCAATTTTCCCGACTCATCCAGAACAAAAACTTGGCCTTTGCCTATGTTCATGGCCGTCTGCAATGATTGTGAAATTCGAAGTCTTTCAGTATCTGAAACGATAAGTCTATCCACCACAACTTCCACATCATGCACCTTAAATCGGTCTAGTTGCATTTTGGGAACCAGATCCATCACTTCGCCGTCTACACGAACTTTGGTATATCCCCATTTAGCTATTTGAACAAAAAGCTCTCGGTAATGTCCCTTGCGCCCTTTTACTAATGGCGCCAAAAACCACACCTTGGAGGAGGAGAATTGACTCATTAAAGTCGATATAATTTGATCCACCGACTGCTTCACCATTCGTTCTCCAGATAAATAAGAAAAAGCATCTGAAGCCCGAGCAAAAAGCAATCGCATAAAATCGTAAATCTCTGTGGTGGTTCCTACGGTAGATCGCGGATTTTTAGATGTTGTCTTTTGTTCAATGGATATCACGGGAGATAAACCATTGATTTTGTCCACGTCTGGACGTTCCATATTCCCTAAAAATGAACGGGCATAGGCCGAAAAACTTTCCATGTAGCGTCTTTGGCCTTCTGCATAAATGGTATCAAAGGCAAGCGAAGATTTTCCGGAGCCAGAAATTCCAGTAATGACTACTAACTGGTTACGGGGAATGGATACATCAATGTTTTTTAAATTATGTTCACGCGCACCCAACACCTCAATGTGAGAAAAACCGGTTAAATCTTTGGGTTGCTGCATATGAAAAATCAGATATAATTCGCAAAGGTACAAAAAAAGAGGCTGTCCTTTTAGGGACAGCCTCAAGATAATTTTATATGAATTTTACTTGTTCAATAACTGGTCAAAAGTTAAAGAAACGTAGTAAATACTTCCAACCGTTGGGTTAGCCCATCCTGTCGTATAAGCAGCACCTAATAAATTAGAACCCCCTATTTTCAAAATAGTCTTCATCGCAGATAATTTCTTGCTAACCTGAGCATCTAACGTATGGAAAGCAGGAATTAAACTTTGTTGAGATTGATTAACCACTTGGTTAACAATCGACGATTGCCAAACGAATTGTTCTTGATATCTCCAAACGGTACTGAAACCCCAACCAGATCCACCGATGTTGCGGTTTCCAAAGGTTACGTTGGTACGGTAATTAGGCGTATTAAAGGCTAATTGGTAATCCACTAAACCACCATTATCCTTAACAGCGTTGTATGAAACGTTTGTTCCTAGAGCCCAGTTAGATCCTAGTTGGTAATCTAAGCTTAAACCCCAACCGTTTGTAACTACTTCATTTTGAACATTTGATGGGAAAGAGAACACTTTATTTCCTACCACCGTTGCATCATTGTGCTGAGAAGGTAATTGAACTACAACCATACCTGCTGAGAAATTAGTAAAGTTAGATTGGTAGACATAGAAATCGGCCAATAACTTATCTCCTAAAAATCCTTTATATCCAAACTCAACTGTTTGAACTTGCTCTGGCTTCCAACCTTTAGCTGTATAAACCTCTGGCTTCCCAGCTAACACAGATTGTAAGGTAAATGAATTACCCGATAACTTATAACGATCTTGAACCACTGGAAGACCTCCTAGCAAACGAGCTGACGGAGTATTTAAGTTGATATACTGATCTTGTGTCGTTGGAATACGGAAACCTGTTTGATAAGAAGCACGGAAATTAGAACGTCCTTGAGTTAAAACCCCAGTCAAACGTGGGCTAAATTGGCCTTCAAAATTTTCGTTCTTATCATAACGCATAGAACCTGTCAATTTAAACTTGTCAGCAAACATTTTCTTGCCTAATTGAATATATCCACCAAATTCGTTGATCGTGAACTCGCTTCCGTCTGCTTTCAAGGCAAACAAAGAACCTTCTGAATTTAAAGCGTATACTTGATAGCTAGCTCCCACAATCATTTCTAATTTCTTGTTAAACTTCTCAGTGAAGTTATACATTCCTTCATAGTGATAAAGAGCAGACTTATCTGTGAATTTCGCGCCTGCTGGAAGTGGTTTGTTTTTAATTGCTTCCACGGCTGCATTAAATGCTGCGGTTCCTGGAACTAATCTTCTTCCTCCATCAGCAGTTAAACGAGCTGCATCATGATAAGCAGCAAATTTCCCTTGTGTATTCGCAATAGCATTACCTATTGCAGCAGTAGGATTTCCCGTTTGCGCTAGTGTGGTTGCCAAAACAGTACCAAAGTTCTGTAGAGCCGCTCCTGCGAACGCACCGAAATAAGTAGGATACCAAGAAGTACTAGGCGTTGCCGCCTCATTTACTAATTGGCCCAAAGTTCCTGTTGCATACGCATCGCCAGAATTCTCTTGAGTTGTGTAAGCACGCAAGAAGAAATTACTTCCTTTCAATTCAGCCTTGTATTGTCCCATGGAGAAATTCTTGATCGAATAACGATCAGCTCCTGTATACAAGGTAGTACCTGAACCATAAGAACCTTGTAAGATCAATTCTACATTATCGTTAAATCGATAATGCAAAGCTGCATTAAATTTCATATTGCGATTCGCATAAGAAGCTAAATCACTTTCCTTATATCCTTCACGAGAAATAAAAGACTTCGGAACGATGTAATTTAAAATAGCTGTTGGCGATAATAAACCACCTGTTGCTTTTGAGATTTGATTAATTCCCGCAGTTAATGGATGTGTAGGAACACCTAATAAAGGAGTCAAAGAAGATAACATTTCAACGTTAGTCTCGTCACCAAAAATACTAACCCCATTATAGGCTAAATTTCCCATCCGACTACCAGGTCCCATTTTTGACCCATTCAATAAAGATTGATCACGGTAATCTGTTGACTGCCAATCTTCTGCACTTAATGTATTAAAATTAACTTTATAAGCCCACTTGTTATTGATAGCCTTCGCATAACGAATTGAAATATCGCTGTAAGGAGTAGTCGCTTCAGAACGATTTGATGCGCTCATGGCACCAACTTTTACTTGAGCACTTAAACCTTGATATAAGAACGGTGACTTTGAATTCATCAAAATAATTCCATTCAAAGCATTTGGTCCATATAAAGCAGATGATGCACCTGGAAGTAATTCAACTCCCTCTAAATCTAACTCAGAAATACCTACGATATTTCCCACTGAGAAGTTTAAACCTGGAGCTTGGTTATCCATGCCGTCAATTAACTGAACAACACGTGTATTACCATTGCTATTAAATCCACGCATATTGATGGATGAAAAAGTAAGGGATTGTGTACTGGTTTCAACTCCTTTCATATTTCTTAATGCATCATAAAAAGAAGGTGCAGCTGACTCTCTGATCGCACGAATGTCCATTTTTTCAATGGTCACCGGAGATTGTAGCACGCTTTCTTCAATTCTAGAGGCAGATACGACAACATCCTGACCTAAAGTCGCTTGTTCTTTTAAAGAGATGTTTAAATTTGAATTTGCTGATGATACAACGATTTCTTGGCGTTCATAACCGACCATAGAAACAGATAAAGTGAAAGGAAGTGGTGTCGTTGTGCTTAAGGAAAAATTACCTTTAACATCCGAAATAGTACCAATAACTTTCCCTTTAACAGAGATACTAACCCCAATAAGCGCTTCTTTTGAAGCAGCGTCACGAACATTTCCAGCTAGTTTGGTTTGTGCCATGGCAGCAAAGCTCATAGAGAAAATGAAAGCGAGAATGGGTAAGATTTGAGTAATAATTCTTTTCATAATAAAGATTTGTTAATTACTTATTTTGATTATTAGGTTACAATTTGCAACAAAGCTACGTAAGATTTATGTAAAGGCCACTTGTTGTATCAAAAAATTACTACTTTTTAAGTAAATATTTTTATTTCAAAACATGATTTTTAAACGTTATCACCCATCTAACTGTTTTTCGGTATTTAAAAAGGCCTCTTTTCTTCTTACATTTGTTCATTAATGTAGTCCAATGAGAAATTTTTTATTGTGTTTGATTGTTTGCGCTATCACGTTGACATTGCAAAATTGCAAATCCAGTACGCCCGTGAAATTACAGGTACGCTGGAAAGATTCTCCTGTTCCACCTGAATCAGACTACGCAGATGTTAATAATTGGGCAGCCTTACCATCAAAAAAGGATGCGGCCGATCGAGTTCCTAAGGGATCGCCCTTTCATGATGAACAATCATTAGCCAAAGCCGATGTTTTTTTCATCCATCCTACGATCCTAACTTATGAGCCTACGAATGAATTTAAATGGAATGCAAGTTTTAGTGACAGCTATTTGAATGCTGCTGTGGATAGTTCAACCATTTTAAATCAAGCCACTATTTTTAATGCTGCCGGGCGAATATATGCTCCTCGCTATAGACAAGCACATTACCATGCTTTTGTTACCCCTTATAAAGAAGATAAAGCAGCCGCTTTGGACCTGGCGTATTCGGATGTGAAGAAGGCATTCCTTTATTACATGTCTCATTTTAATGAGGGAAGGCCTATCATTATCGCTTCGCATAGCCAAGGAACCGTTCATGCAACAAGACTCATGCAAGAATTTTTTGATGGAAAAGAGCTTCAAAAGCAATTAGTTTCTGCTTATATCATCGGAATAGCTACACCGAAAAATATATTTCAAAACATAAAACCCTGTGAAAACTCAACCCAAACAGGTTGTTTTATTGCATATACCACTTTTTTACAAGGATACTTACCAGACTGGCATCCTAATACTCCGACTGAATTGGTCTCCACTAATCCATTAACTTGGACCTTAGACGACAATTTTGCTCCTAAAGAATTAAATCCAGGAGGGGTGTCCTATGGATTTAAATGGGTCAAAAATTTTGCGGATGCCCAAAATCATTTAGGGGTCTTGTGGACCAATACACCTTATGTTTTTGGTCGGAAGTTTGTTCATTTAAAAAATTGGCATAAAGCTGATTTAAATCTTTTTTATGCACCTATTCGGGAAAATGCAAAAGCCCGAGTGGATGCATTTATGAGCCAAAAGCACTGATATGAAAAATACGTTCTTAATTATTATGGCGGGGGGAATCGGAACTCGCTTTTGGCCCATCAGTAGAAGCGCAAACCCTAAGCAATTTCATGATGTGCTTGGGGTGGGGAAAACGATGCTCCAACAAACCGCTGAGCGATTTGAGGGAATCATTCCCAAAGAAAATATTTATGTTGTAACCAGTAGTGAATTTGCGGATTTAGTTCAGGAGCAACTCCCATATTTGAATGCGGATCAAATTCTTAAAGAGCCGCAAAGAAGAAATACCGCTCCTTGTATTGCCTATGCCGCTTATAAAATTGGCAAAAAGCATCCTAAGGCAAAATTAATTGTAGCTCCTGCAGACCATGTAATCCTAAAGGAAGATGCTTTTATCTCACGTATTAAGGAAGCATTAGATGCCGCATCCGAATCTCATTTGGTCACGTTAGGCATTGTACCTACCCGCCCAGATACCGGTTATGGATATATTCAGTATCAACCTAGTAGTGAAATTGCCAAAGTAGTTAAAACATTTACGGAAAAACCCAACATTGAATTAGCCGAAGCATTTTTAGATAGTGGCGATTATGTCTGGAATGCAGGCATATTTGTTTTTAGTATTCCAACGTTCAAAAAAGAATTAGAAAAGCAGCTATCGCGTATGGCCGAGCAGTTTGAAGAGGGAATAAATGCCTATTATACGGATCAGGAAGAAGAGTTTATCCGAAAAGTTTATGGGGTTTGCAAAAGTATTTCCGTTGACAACGGCATTATGGAAAAAGCTCAAAATGTCAAAGTAATCCTTTCAGATATTGGTTGGTCCGATCTGGGCACCTGGAAATCACTTTATGAGATCAAGGAAAAGGACGAAAAACAAAATGTGATTGAAGGGAAAGTACTCATTTTTGACACCGAAAAATGCATCATTAAGACACCGCATCACAAATTAGTCGTCATACATGGATTACAAAATTTCATCGTTGCTGAACATGGAAATGCCTTAATGATTTGCCCTAAGGAGCAAGAACAACAAGTAAAATTATTTGTAGAAGAAGCCACTAAAGTGGGCATAGAATTCAGTTAAGCATTATCTGCCAAACTAATTAAAGACTCAAAATCCCACATCAATTGTATCTTTTCAGGGACATGACATGATGGTTGGAGTATCTGGTACCCTGTTAAAACAATTTTACTGTTCGGTAAATCCTGACCCATCTTATCCAAATACTCATCAATCAATTCAACATGAGGTTCACTGGTAAAAACAGAAAAAATATAGTCAGGCTGATGAATTTTATAAGCCAATATTAATTCGTCATAAGGCAAAGACTGTCCTAAATAAACCACGGAATGTTTTCGAGCTCTTAAAATGTAGTTAGCAAATAATATTCCTATTTCATGCAATTCGCCTTCGGGAAGGTATAATAAAAACTTTTTTGAGTTAGGCTTCAATTTTAAGTCTTGCGCATCAATGGCTGCAATTACTTTTTGGCGAATCAAGTGACTAATAAAATGCTCCTGCGCAGGACCGACAGAACCCGAAAGCCAGAGAGTTCCTAATCTACGCATAAATGGATGAATGATATTCAATATATAACTCTCAAATCCTTGCTTTTTGACAATGTTTTCGGTCAATTGCTGAAACTTGTTTTCATCCAAATCCAGCATGGCTATTGTCAGCGCTTGAATCTGCTCGGGATAATCTAGTTCGCCTTGTGCAAGGGAAAGTATATGATTAAAGATATCATCATCTGACATCTTCGCAATTTCAGAAATCTTGAAACCTCCCTTATCTTGTAATAAAGCTATATTCAATACTAATTTTAATTCCACATCGCCATATGAACGGATGTTGGTATCACTCCTACAAGGATTTAAAATTCCATAGCGTTGTTCCCATATCCGTAAAGTATGTGCTTTAATTCCGCTTAAATGCTCTAAATCTTTTATTGAATAAGAACTCATAGAATTATAAATTATATATGATTGATATAAACTGATTTAAATCAAAAATGTTTTAAATCAAAAAAATTGCAATAAGAGCCAATGACCTAAGAAAAACAGAAATTGGAGCAAAGCAATTAAACGAAAGAGACTAGATTTTGAAGGCCATGGACCCGACTGATAAACATATTGAAAGAAAAAACTAATGACCCACCAAGCTACAAAATTCTGAGCAGGTACTTGGACATTTGACCAATGCCAAAAATCAAAATGAACCGCCACCGGCTCAATCAATAAATCCAATGCCGTCATTAAACCTGCACCTAAAGCCGCTTTACCTATTTTTCCCCCTGCATTCCACTCTTCCACCACGGCGTTTGTACTCATTAATAAAATTATCCAATTCAATCCGATGGTGATCGGCACATCTGCCAACTTCAATCCTAGAGTTTTTCCATAACTATAACTTCCAAAAATCAAACCCGTTCGAACACCCTGCACCTCGACTAACCAAGCAGCGATCGCAATAAATAATAAGACTAAATAAGTACTAAAAGAGGGCCTTGGATGGTAGAAAATACAAATAAATGCTGTAAACCAAAGGTTTAAAGGAACCAATGAAATGAATAAATTTTGAGTCGCAGGGATATGCATGCCAATTAAGCCAGCTGCATACAATACCATCAAAAAACGCTTTAGAAAAACGGGATTCATATCTACAAGTTTAATAAAAAAGTCCCAGCATTGCTACCGGGACTCTCCTTTTCTAAAATGGGGCGGATGATGGGACTCGAACCCACGACCAAGCGCACCACAAACGCCTACTCTAACCAACTGAGCTACAACCGCCATTTAGGACTGCAAAAATACAAAATGGAAGGTATATTGCAAAACTGAAATCAAAAAAAGGGGGAGAATTTAAAATCTCTCCTTTAAAATTTATTTCTGAGCGGTTAAATAACGTGCTTCCGCCTTATTCCAATCCACTACATTCCAAAATGTGTCAACATAATCCGGACGTTTATTTTGAAACTTTAAATAATAAGCGTGCTCCCAAACATCTAATCCAATCACAGGGAACCCTTTTACATCTGCCACATCCATTAAAGGATTATCTTGGTTGGGTGTCGAAGAAACAGCCACTGAACCGTCTTTTTGGGCCACTAACCAAGCCCAGCCTGAACCAAAGCGAGTGATGGAAGCTTTTTTAAATTCTTCCTTAAAGCCATCAAATGAACCAAATTTAGCGTCGATTGCTTTACCTAAGGTGCCAACAGGCGCACCGCCACCCGTAGGGGATAAAATATTCCAAAATAAATCATGATTATAATGACCACCGCCATTATTTCTTACAGCGGGTGACAATGTGGATATTGTTGAAAATAATTCCAACAACGTTTTTCCTTCTAATGGAGTACCTGTTACGGCTGCATTTAAATTTGTGACATAAGCATTATGGTGACGATCATGGTGGATCTCCATCGTCAAAGCGTCAAAATTTGGCTCTAATGCATTGTTTGCATAAGGCAAGGGGGCTAGTTCAAAAGACATATCGATATTAATTTATGTTTAAAGGGCAGAAAAATTTCTACCTGGGTATAAAACGTATTGAAAGATAAAATTACAAATCATTGATAATCCTACCATGTTAAAACTCCTTTTTTTTACCGCCGCATGGAAAAAAATTCCTTTAACAGCAGCGCTGATTCATCCGCTAAAATTCCTGCGGTCACATTTGTTTTGGGATGTAAAACATCTTTCCCAACACTTAAAAAACCTCTTTTATCCTCCGATGCCCCGAATACTAATCGGCCTAACTGAGACCAATAAATGGCTCCAGCACACATCAAACAGGGCTCTAATGTCACATAAAGCGTACAATCTTTTAAATATTTGGCTCCAATGGTTTGAGCAGCAGATGTGATGGCTAACATTTCGGCATGTGCGGTCACGTCGGTCAGCATTTCTGTCTGATTATAGGCTTTTGCCACAATTTTTCCTTGGCATACGACCACAGCACCCACTGGAATTTCTTCGTCTTCCAATGCGCGTTCAGCTTGTTTTAGAGCTAAACTCATGTAGTATGCATCCTCGTCTAATGTCATTATTGTGGCATTTGAATCACTTGATTCCTTAAGTAAAAGTCCAGTAAAACGATGGCAGCCATCGCTCCTACAATGGGAACTGCCCTAGGAACCACGCATGGATCATGCCTTCCCTTTCCGGAAACGGTAATTTTATCACCCGTCTCATTCACACTATCCTGATCCTGCATGATGGTAGCGACCGGCTTGAAAGCAACTCTAAAATAAATAGGCTCACCATTTGAAATTCCTCCTTGAATACCCCCTGAATGATTTGTCAGAGTCCTTAAGCTACCATCTGCTTGTTTTTCAATGATGTCATTATGCTGCGAACCTCTTAATTCAACTCCTGAAAACCCGCTACCATATTCAAATCCTTTTACAGCATTAATGCTCAACATAGCCTTTCCCAATTCCGCATGAAGTTTGTCAAAAACAGGCTCGCCCAAGCCCACAGGACATCCTGTAATGTAAGCTGATATGACACCGCCTACAGAATCTCCTTGTTTCCTAATGTCATCAATGTAAGTAAACATTTTTTCAGCCAACTCAGGATCTGGGCAACGAACGGCATTAGATTCGGTTAATGATAAATCTAGCTGCTCGACCGCCGTCTCCAGTTTCATATGACCCACTTGGGATACATAAGCGGTAATTTTTACCCCTAGCTGAGTTAGTACCATTTTGGCTAAAGCCCCCGCAGCTACACGAGCGACCGTCTCACGGGCTGAACTACGTCCACCACCCCGGTAATCCCTCAATCCATATTTAGCAAAGTAAGTGTAATCCGCATGCGAAGGTCTAAATTGATCTGCGATGTGCGTATAATCTTTGGATCGCTGGTCGCCATTCCAAACCAGCATCGCGATAGGGGTGCCTGTCGTTTTTCCTTCAAAAACACCCGATAAAACCTCGATTGAATCCGCCTCTTTTCTTTGTGTAGTAATGCGTGACTGGCCTGGTTTCCGTCGATCTAACTCTGATTGCACAAAATCTAGATCGAAATTAATCCCTGAAGGACAACCTTGAACGATCACGCCCACCGCTGGACCATGAGATTCCCCAAATGTACTTATCTGAAATAATTTTCCGTATATACTACTCATATGTTTTTATTTTGGCTTTTTCCAAACAAGAAAAGCAATAACAATCGTTAAAAATATCAATATCAAATTCACTAATTGACTCCAATTCACCCACCTTGCCCAAGACACATCCAACGTCTTTTTATTTTCAATTCCTCGATAAACGTTATTCTCATCCTGACCAGTATTGAGTAGACGATCAGATGAATTACCCGTTATATCTAAAACTATTTTGGATTTTAATGTGTCAAATTGTTCCGTTTTGACATTAAAATAAATCCAATTGAAATAATGACTCATCACAAATTTACCTGGTTGTTTGGGAATAATTTGAATTTTATCCGTTTTATTCCCAAACATTTTTTCCAGGAAAGGCGCCACAGTTGTTTGAACTGAAATTGGATCAAAATTCATGAAATAATCCGACTCAGGGGATTTATTATCCCACAAAACTCCATTTCCATCTCCCAGTAAATTAGCTGTATACGTGAGTGGCTGCCCTGTCTTGGAAATTGATGACGAAATATTTTCTTTCAATTGGAAATTTCCTACCGGAACTTTCCCACTCAACGGATGATGCGGTAAATCCCTGAGCTTAATTTCTATTGGAGCCGAAGTAAAAAAAATGGGTTTTTTAATCGCTTCCAATCTTTTTCGATTGAGCGACATGACTCTGAATTTGAGCGCAGGTATCTGAATTTTTTGATTTTGAAAGGCAAAATAGGTGGCTTGAAAAAACCGATATTCGGTATATCTTTTTTTGTTGATCGATACCTTAAGAATTTGCTCAGTGGTAATTCCAAAGTTTTCTTCCCAACAAAATTTAGGCTTCATTTTAGAAATTAGGGCAGGAATTTGAATGTCATTATGATCAAATTCGAATTCCTGAGTATTGCTTTCTGGCACAAAAAAAGACATTTTTAGGGTAAATCCTTGGCCAACAAATGGCTTAATAATATTCGAGGTAATCACAAAAAACGGATCATTTGACGTAAGGATTAATTCACTGGGTAAAAGCTCTTCGGTAAATCCCTCTGTGTCGACCGCTGGGCTGACGACAATACTAAAAGGCTCCAGTCTATATGTTTGACTACCCACTTCAATCTCTTCATTATTTATTTCAAAATTACCAGGCTTATCAGGTTGATAGTATTGAGAAAAAGTATACGAATTAACCATTTGGCCATTAATAGATTTGGACGCTTTCGCTCGGCTTACGCCTTGTTTTTGGAAATTTAAAAGCTCAGGAAACTTGTAAGTTGGCAATGATGCCGAAGCATTTTCAACGCTGGTCAGCGTAAAAGAAAGAATAAAATTTTCGTCTTGCGCAATGGATCTAGAACCAATTTGTGTCGTTACGGTCATAGCATTCTGACCCAAAGCCGAAAATGCCAGCGCTAACATCACAAAAACGATATGAAAAATTGATCCTAATTTTTTCATTCTCGCAATTTACATAATTTGTAACGGGAGAAGATATTCTACGGATTAAAAACTTTGAAACGGAAAGAAATACCTAAAGCTCCATACCAATCTGATTTATTTGAAAGGCTTTTTCCGAAAGAAATATCTAACTTGAAATTATCACTAAGGTAATAGGCTAAACCACCATCTACCCAATGATCCACATTCACTGAAAAAGGAACTCGGCCAAAAACCTCTACATAGGCATACCCATTTTGACCTATGTTCATATTAGGAGCAATCCGGTAAATTCCTTCCATACTGCCATTCGAATGAAATTCGGCTCCAAAATTATAACCAACTCCATATCCTTGGCCAAAATCATTTTGAAAAGTAAATACCGCATCGCCCACTGAGTGCTTGGAGAGATTTCGCTCACTTTCATCACGACTTAAATTATCCCAATGAAGATGCGTGATAATGGACGTTCTTGGAATCCATTTTTTTCCTTCCAATAAAGCCAATTTAAATCCAATGGCCTCCGAATTAAAACTTGAAATGCCCGTAGAGGAAGAGGCCAAAGACACATACCGAAGTTCTAAATTTTTCCACAAACCCAATTTGAGCAAAGTTGTAGGAAAAAAATATTCAATTCCATCGGCATAAGTATTCCGATTAAACCCCATTTCTGCTTGGATATAGCCTTTTTTGACAATGAAGGGGCATTCTGTTTGATCAGGTCGATCCGTTTCTATGCGACCAGTTTGTTGGCCTCGAACGGCCAAACTAGACAAAACAAAAAGGAGAAGCCAAATCAATCGCATCGCCAAACATACACATTTTAGGTCAAACTAAAAATTTATTTTGTTGAACCAAAATTAAAACCAAGCACCCAAAACCACTCTCCAAACCAAATGGACTGACTGGCTTTATCTACGGATCGACCTGTTGTGTGAACATCCCATAAATCAGTATAACCACCCTTCAAGGTAGTTTCGAGAAATAATAACTTGGTTAGGTTAAGTCGTAAACCCGATTTAATAGACGCCCCTGCCCCGGCCAAATTCCAAAAATTATTTTGACCTACCGAAAATAAACGAACATCAGAACGAGGAACAACTACACCGATACCGACTCCATTAATCCAGTCTAATTGCATATTCGTTTTTCCTGCTCGCCATAAATTTTTATAATAATCTAACTCCACTGCTGCAAAATTAAATCCATCTGTATGTTCATAATTAACAAAATCGGTTGGATTAATGACGATAGGCGCATTTGAAAAGTTACCTACATACGCAGGATTTACCACTATTCCTGGATTGGAAGCTTGATTTGAAATATTTCCTGTAATATGGCTATTCTGAAAATCATCTACCACATATTTCATGTGATCCCAACCAATACTTATGGACAAATTATCTTTTACAAAAATACCTGCATGTAAATTAAATTGTGGGATTGAAAAAAGTGAAGGGTTAAAATAAGTCTTAAATCCGTCAAAGCCAGTCGGAGCATCAGAGGCCCTAACCTTATTTAACGTAAAGTCATACCCAGGACCTTTAAAGGAAATATCAGAAGTGGGGTAAGCAGATCGATTATACCCCCAATAAACATAATATTTGCCTTTACGTGGAATTGATTGACTAAACGCAGTAATTGAGATAAAAAGGAGTAAATATTTCAAGTTCTTTTATTTTAAATTTTCTTATAAATTTCGGAAATTAAACGGTCAATTAGGAATCAGATTATTGATATTTATCATAAAATTAAATTTTGTTTAAATTTTTCGTTCACAAATACATAAATTGCGAGTTCAAAATTCAGCTTGCGAATTTAGAAATTGAAAATTGCCTAGTAACCGTTGCCCGTTAAATATGAAAAAACCAATTATAAAATTTGAATACAAGACTTTCACCCTTGGGTCAGAAATTACCCAAGAGCAAAAAGATTATTTCAAAAAATATGGAGTTATTCAATTTAAGAATTTCATTGACCCTGATACTGCCTTAATATTTATTGACGAATTAGCCAAAATTGAATCAAAATGGCTTGAAGAAGGGGTCCAAAAAATCAATGGAATTCCATTAAAATTTGGAAAAGATCCAGAGGGGAAAGATATGATCCAACGCATGTGCTTCACAAATAAGTACAGTACTGTGTTGCAAGAATTCTTACAAGATCCAAGATTAAGCATATTAACAGAATTCCTAGCCCCTTATGACGGTCGAATTTCAGAAGATGAAAAAGATGGCTTGGTGTTCAACCACTACATAAATCAACCAAATTCAAAATTCACACAAATGGGCTGGCATACCGATAGTCCCCGTGATTTATTTTTGGGCCAAAAAATATTACCTATGCTTAATGTAGGTATCCATTTAGATCATTGCCCTTCATCTAATGGAGGATTAAGAGTGTTGCCTGGAACCCAAAACCAAAGTGTCTTGAAACTGCTTTTCGGCAAAAAACAATTTATCGATCATCGTTCCGACCCAAGAGAAGCTGCATTTGAAATCGAACGTGGTGACTTAACCATTCATGATGGAAGGTTATGGCATCGGGTGGAAGTATCCCCAAATTTTGGAGAAAAATCTAGACGTAGAGTGATGTATGTGCCGATTATAACTGGAAAATTCAAGCCTAAAAATTCAACTAGCAAGACTCCATTTTACCATCGCTTTGCTAAAGTAGTGACCAAATAAAAGCGTATCTATTGCGATGCTTCCATATAGGACTGCAATATGATGGTTGCCGAAACACGGTCTACATTCCCTTTTTCTCTACGGTCTTTTTTAGACATTCCGCCAGCAATCATCGCTTGCATCGCTAATTTTGAGGTAAATCTCTCATCATGCTCGTACAGGGGAACTTCAGGAAATTTCTTTTTAAAGCTTTTGATGAAAATTCGAACACCAGCAGTGGAGTCCGTATCTGAATTATCTAAATTTTTCGGCATGCCGATGACCACTTCGTCAACGGCTTCTTTTTTGAAATAACTCTCTAAATATGAGATCAGCGTATGTGTAGGAACTGTTTCGAGGCCATTGGCGATAATTTTCAATGAATCCGTCACAGCTAAACCCGTACGTTTCAAACCAAAATCAATGGCTAAGATTCTGCCCATAAAATTTATTGAATATATCCTTTATCGCGAAGGATTTTATCCATCAATTTTTTATCATTTTCATTATTGAAGATCGAAAATGGCAAATACATAAATTGAAATTTTCCCATTTCAAGCACATAAGATTGCTTATCCTTATAGGCTTTTAAAATCATATCCCATTTCAACATACCCCCCTCTTTATCGGAAATTTTCATAAAAATTTGACGAGAATCTATTTCATATCGATACTTGTCGAAAAGCTGCTTATACTGAGCTAATTGAGTAATTCCTGTAAATTGAATCAACCAAAATAAAATATATCCAACAGTTCCGATGGCAATAAATATATAAATCCAATAGTTTTTATAGGTGCCTGAAAGATTTAGAGCCACATTAGCAAGAATTAAAACCAATGGAATAAACGACCATTTCCACTGATTGGCAACCAATTGGCGCATACAAAGTCCAATGTATTTGTTTTTTTCTAACCCGTATTTCTTCGTTTTAATCGCTAATGGATTGGAAGGAGCTTGCATTTGTTGGCGCTGTTGCGCCCCATACATTTTGGCCATATAAATTAATTTAACTGCTAAATAAAGCGTAAAGGTACGAAATTTGGATAATTTTGGTAATTTTAGGAGCTATTTTAGTGTAACCACCAATTATGTCGGCAAAACAAATCTTAGACGGACCTTCATTGCTTCAAAAAATCAGACGAATTTCGTTTCAGATTTATGAAAATAATTTTGAAGAAAAGGAAATTATTATTGCCGGAGTTATAGGTGAGGGCTTTGCCTTAGCTAAAATGCTGTGTGAACATATCCAGGAAATCTCAAAGCTACAAGCGAAGGCGGTGGAAATTCAGCTCAATAAAGAAATCCCATACGATCAACCCGTAAGTTTTGACTGTTCATTAGACCTATTTGAAAACAAAGTGATTGTGGTCGTTGACGATGTTTTAAACACAGGTCGAACTTTTTCTTATTCCTTAGCCCCGTTTTTAAGTATTCCAGTCAAAAAAATTCAAGTAGCTGTTTTGGTCGATCGCAATTACAGAAAATTTCCGATTTCAGCTGATTACAAAGGATACGAATTGTCTACTACTCTGTCTGAGCACGTTGAGGTAATTATTTCCGATGCTCAAAAAAGGGGGGTCTATTTACATTAAGATTTCCAAATCTCCCAAGCCTTGTCGGCCTGACCGATTAACATGTCAATTCCTGTATGCGTGCCACCTACGCGAGCGGCAATTCCTTTTTTAAGAAATAAAGTTTCTAATGGGTTGTAAACGGCATCGTATAAAAAATGCTGCTCATTCAAAGCCGCGTAAGGCAAAGGTGGACTTGTATCTATATTTGGAAACATTCCTAAGGGTGTGGTATTCACAATCAGACCTATTTCAGAAATAAATCTTGGAATTTCTTCATAGGATATTGCGTCGCCGGAAGCCACTCGAGAAACTTTAATCACGGGAATTCCTAGATCTTCCAAGGCAACAATAATAGCTTTAGCTGCTCCTCCTTGGCCCAAAACCAATGCTTTTTTTGATTTAAAATAGGACAAAGCGGTCCATGAAGTGAGTGTATTTTTAAACCCCCAATAATCTGAATTGTACCCGATGGTGTGCCCGTTTGACAAAATTTTAATTGTATTAACAGCACCTATTTTTTTAGCGGCAGAATCTATCTCGCTTAAAAATGGCATGACGAGTTGCTTATAAGGAATCGTAACATTTAAACCCTTTAAAGTGGATTTGTGCTGGGCCAATAAGCCAGGAAATTCGTCGATCGATGCAATGGGAAATTGTTCATACGCATGCGATTGGGACAACCCTAGCGATTGAAATTTTTCAGTAAAATATTTTTTGGAAAATGAGTGACCGAGAGGAAAACCAATTAAGCCATAAAGAGAAGATATAGCCATAAGATTCTACTTAGCGAAGCGTTGCTTGATCAATCCAACCAAGATAGGCAATACCGAAACCCCTACAATTCCAAGAACTACCTTTTCGAAATTTTCCTTGACAAAGGCATTATCTCCTAAATAAAACCCCGCCATGGTAATGGAAGTAACCCAAAGGCAAGCGCCTAAAAATCCATAAAGTAAATAAACAGGATACGACATGCGACCGGCACCGGCAACAAATGGCGCCACCGTCCTCACGATAGGAATAAACCTGGCAAGAATCACCGTTTTAGCCCCATACTTAGCATAAAATTTTTCTGTTTGCTCCACATGTGAACGTTTCAAAAACAAAATTTGCTCCCTTTCCCTAATCCAGAAACTGAAATATTTTCCTAAGAAATAATTAACTTGATCCCCAGATAATGCTGCTAAAATAAGCAAAGGAATAACATAATAAACATCTATTTGGCCCGAAGCAGAGGCCAACAAACCCACTGAAAATAGCAATGAATCTCCAGGAAGTAAAGGCATAACTACGAGTCCCGTTTCTACAAACACGATTAAAAACAAAAGTGCATACGTCAATGAGCCGTTGGCCGAAATAAACTCAGTAAGAAATTGCAAGGGATCTTTTAAGAGATCCAAAAGTGATTGAAGCATGTTTGTATTTTTGAAAAAATCAATGAACCCCAAACACCCTTTATGTGTGTTGGATAGGCCCTTAAAATGTATATTTTATCGTGTTAAAAAATGGTCAAATGTGTCGCCACGTAAACCTAAACGAATGGTTTCTAAGGAAATAACTTCGTTAGGAGCAATATTCCCGACATTCACATTAGCACCCACTAACTTAACAAACCAAACTTGTTGGGACTTCTGAGGAGCTTCCCAAATGATTTTTTCTTCAGGAATTTCGGTCAAAATCTCTTCCACTAATCCTTGTCGAACTTCTCCAGATGAACGAAATAAACCCACATTACCACCTTCTCTTGCTTCTCCAATCACTTTCCATGAACCGGCTTCTAATTCCATTTTCATCAACTTGATCCATTTGTATGGAGGAATTATTTTAGCTTCATCTTTCGATCCCACTTCAGAAAGAACAATTACTTGTTTGGAGAGCTTGTGAATAAATTCACATTTTATGTCGGAAGGCATATCCACTGAGCCATCTGAAATTTCAGCATATTCCATCCCATATTGGTCTAGTACCCGCTGATATTCATCTACTTGGCCACGAATATAAAATGCTTCAAATAAAGTACCGCCAAAATAAACTGGGATTCCTGCTGATTTATAGATGGCCAATTTTTCCTTCAAATTGGGTGTAACATAGGAAGTAGCCCAACCCAATTTTACAATATCGGTATGAGCACCGCCCATCTCAATGAAATCTTCTACTTGTCTTAAACTCAACCCTTTGTCCATGACCATCGTCAATCCCTTTTGACGTGGTTTAACAGTTCTTTCTGGAATTTGATCTAAATTATAATTCATATTGTGATATTGGCTGTGATTTTTTCTATTCAAGTCTATAAAAAGAAATTTCGCTACAAAAATAAGCATTCCGACTGAGGTCAGCAAACCTTTTGGAATTCTGTTGGTTTAATAATTTATCATGAATTCACCATATATTTACACTTTCAAAAAATTTCTACCGATGAAAACAACACTCTTATTATTATTAAGCACAGTTATCCTGCATGCAAATTCATTTGCAAACTCAGGTCCTGATGTCATATTGGGCGAGTGGCTTTCACAAGAAAAAGACGGAAAAATAAGTATTTACAAACAAGGAGATAAATATTATGGCAAAATCTCATGGGGAAAAACTCCCGGAAGAAAGGACACCAATAATCCTGATGCTAAATTAAAGAATCGTGACCTCATTGGATTAGTCATTTTACAAGATTTCAAATACACCGGTTCCGCCTGGGAAAATGGTAAAATTTATGACCCAAATTCAGGTAAAACATATGATTGTATTTTAAAAGTTAAAGACAATAATAAAGTCCTAGATATCCGGGGATATGTGGGGATGCCTATGTTTGGCCGAACAGCAACATGGACCCGGTCATAAAAAATAATTTTCCCGCCTAACCAATTAACATGAAACCAAACGAAACGGTTCTTCAGTTTTTGAACCAAAATTTAGATCGCAAGATTATTGACGGAAATCCGAACCCTGTATCTGCGTGGTTAGACGGTACCTTGAAAAAAGCTTCATTAGGTTCAATTACAGCTGAATTTGACGTGAGGGCAGACCAATGTAATCATGCTGGTGTTCTGCATGGGGGCATTATTTCAACGATGTTGGATGAAATCATGGGCATGACCCTAATTACAGTTCAGATAGATCACCTTTATGTGACGATCAATTTACATGTCGACTTTCTATATGGTGCTAAAGCTGGTGAAAAAGTTACGGTCACGTCAGAGGTTTACCGAGTAGGCAAGAAAATCGCCAATGTAGAGGCTAAAATGTACAATCAGGAAGGGAAAATTTTGGCAAAAGCGACCAGTAATTTAGCGGCCACTTCCATCCCAATTAAAATTTAAGAGAGGGCTTGATAGACCAAAAAGGCTGATAAATACGCTAAAGCGGTCATATAACCGAATTGAATTAACGGATATTTCCAAGATTTAGTTTCTCGGTAGGTCGTTGCCAATGTACTCATGCATTGCATAGCAAAGGCATAGAAAATCAGTAATGAAAATCCTAAAGCCATATCATACATGGGTTTTCCTGTTTGTGGATTTATCTCCGCACGCATTCTGTTTTTGATGGTCGCATTTTCATTGTCGATTTCACCCCCTAAACTATAAATAGTCGACATCGTTCCCACAAATACTTCGCGGGCAGCAAAAGAGGTAATCAATGCAATCCCAATTTTCCAATCGTATCCCAAAGGCCTAATGGCAGGTTCAATAAACTTACCAAAATGACCCGCATATGAATTTTCTAATTTTTCCCCAGCAATTTTATTGCTCAGTTCAACACCTGATAAATTTGGATTTTGTACTTTAATTCTATTAGTCGCATCCTCCATACTATTTCCTGGACCATAGCTCGCTAACACCCATAAGATAATCGAAATAGCCACGATAACTTTACCCGCCTCAAAAACAAATGCCTTCACATTGTTCAAAATTGTATAGCTCACATGTTTAAACCTAGGTCCTTTATAGGTGGGTAATTCCATGATGAAGTAACTCTTTTCCTTCGCCTTGAGAATCAGTTTCATGAGGTAGGCAGAAAATAATGCCATGAAAAATCCGAGCAAATACAAGATAAATAACACGAGTCCTTGCAAGTTAAAAAGCCCAAATAAGGTATTTTTTTCAGGAACTACTAAGGCAATCAAGACCGTATAAATAGGCAATCGAGCTGAACATGACATCAAAGGTGTCACCAAAATAGTGATCAAACGATCTTTTCTAGAACCGATCGACCGAGTACTCATAATGGCAGGCACAGCACAGGCCACGCTAGAGAGAAGGGGAACGACCGACTTCCCATTTAATCCAAATCGGCGCATTAATTTATCCATGATAAACATCACACGAGACATATATCCCGTTTCCTCCAACATCGAAATAAAGAAAAACAAGAAGGCGATTTGTGGAATAAAGATCAAAACACCGCCGATTCCCGCAATTAATCCATCGGTTAATAATCCTCTAAATGTCGATTCCGGAAGAATGCCTTTCAACCAATCATTTAATAAAGCTACCCCAGCGTCGATGGCATCCATCGGATAAGTGGCCCACGTAAAAACAGCTTGAAACATGACAAATAAAATCGCCAAAAAAAACAAATATCCGCCAACAGGATGTAGAAATAATTTATCTAATCGGTCTGTCCAGGTCTTCACCGGTGGCGCATCCCATTGTCTATTTAAATTAATCACACAACGGTCGACCACCTCTGTTAAAAACTCGTAGCGCTTGACGGTTTCGGCCGACTTATATTTTTTAGGTTCAAAATCATGTTTGACCATAATTTGATCCAAATCTGAACACTGGGCCTTCGAAAACATTTTCATCCGATCATGTTCCATTAGCCATAGCAAACACCGATAAGGATCCACGTCTCCAAAAGCCACCTGAATATCAGTAATCAACTCCTCCGAAACCGGAAGTGGTAAGCCATCATTAGACGAAAATCTATTTTCTAAGGTTTTTTGAACCGCTAATTTTAATCCATTAATGCCAATCCCCTTTTTAGCATTTACCTCCGCCACCTCTACACTGAGCTCACGAGCTAACTTGATCGAATTGATCACATATCCTTCATTTTCAGCTACATCAATCATGTTGAGAGCCAAAACAGTAGGAATTCCTAAATCCCGAACCTGAGAAAAAAGCAATAAATTTCGCTTCAAGTTAGATGCATCAGCCACGACAATCGCCATATCTGGATAATCAGGATGTGCTGGATTTCCTAATATATTAATCACCAATTCCTCGTCGATGGACTTTGGGTAAATACTATATATTCCGGGTAAATCTAAAACCTCGATTTCATTTTTTGGACCTAATTCCCATATGCCGGTCAATTTATCCATGGTTACACCAGGGAAATTTCCGGTTTTTTGACGGAGGCCAGTCAATGAATTGAACAAGGACGACTTCCCCGCATTCGGGTTTCCAATAAGAGCTATTTTTGGGATCTTGGCCAATTTAAATCGAATTAATTAGGATGGTGGCCGCCTCTTCTTTTCGCATAGATAAAGTGTAACCTGAAACTTTAATGGCAATGGGGTCACCAAATGGAGCATGATGTGTTAAAACCACTTCTGTACCTGGCAAACAACCCATTTCTAATAACTTTAAGGAAAGTTTTTCATCCGTAAAACCTGTTATAAACCCATGATCTCCAATACCCAAATCTGCAACTGTACGCATATAGAACTAAACTTTCCTATTTAGAATTATTCAAAATTAGCTACAAATGTACTAAGTATATTTGAGCTAAAAAATGATCAACCAGAGATTTAATTTGATGTTTACAGCTGAAAGATTAAAATCAACAGATTTACGATTAATCCCAGGGTAAAATACTTATATAATATTCCTTAAAGCAAATTTTCTGTCGTAAATTGCAGGTCCTATTAGATTAATTCATGCTAATTAACGAAATACGTGTGTTGGTTAAAAAAGAAATCCAAATGGAATGGCGTCAGAAATACGCGATTCATGGATTACTCTTGTATTTAGCCTCCACAATATTTGTTTGTTATTTATCATTCAAAGCCAAACAGCAAGCAATTAACCCCATCACTTGGAATACTTTGTTTTGGCTAATTATATTATTTATGGCCGTCAATGCCATCGGAAAAAGCTTTACCCAAGAATCTAAACAGCGCAATATATTTTATTATTCGATCGTAAGCCCTGAAGCGGTCATCTACTCAAAAATTTTATATAATGCCTTGGTGATGATCGGCATTTCGTTTGTCGGCATTTTATTTTATTCTTGGGTCATGGGCAATCCCGTTGGGAATTTACCATTATACCTCATCTCCTTACTATTAGGTTCTATCGGTTTTTCAGCAACATTGACGATGGTTGCAGGAATAGCGGCACAAGGGGAAAATTCAGCTACATTGATGTCAGTCCTTAGTTTTCCCATCATCATTCCACTCTTATTGATCTTACTTAAACTCTCAAAAAGTGCGATGGATGGAATATCCATGCAGGAGAATTGGGATGAAATGGCTACTTTGGCCTCTCTAGATGTAATTGTTATTGTATTATCAGGAATTTTATTTCCCTATATATGGAGACATTAAAAAAGAATTATTGGAAAATAGCCTGTATGCTGCTTTTGGTCTATACGATTTGGGCAGGATTTATGGGGAAGGTGCCCCGACAAGCCATTCTAAATGAAACCGTGAGAAACCTATACTTTCATGTAACCATGTGGTTTACCATGATTTTCTTATTAGGAACTTCTGTATACCATTCGATTCAGTACCTACGAAAATCAGATATCAAAAGTGACCTTATCTCAAATGCCTATGTCGAGACTGGTTTGGTTTTTGCCACGTTAGGCCTTGTAACAGGTAGCCTTTGGGCCAAATTTACGTGGGGAGATTGGTGGACCAACGACCCTAAATTAAATTCGGTTGCGATTGGACTTTTAATTTATTTAGCCTATGGTTTAGTACGTTCATCCATGCCAGATGAACAGCAAAAAGCAAGAATATCAAATGTTTATAATATTTTTGCCTTTGTCATTTTCATGATTTTGATTTGGATTTTACCCCGTATGACAGATTCGCTACATCCAGGAAATGGAGGGAATCCAGGATTTTCAAAATACGATTTAGATTCCAATATGCGCTTGGTCTTTTATCCAGCGATTATTGCTTGGACTATATTAGGCTATTGGATCGCAAACCTTAGAATTCGTATAAAAAAATTAGAACACATAACATCAGAAAACGAATAGATATGAAATTTTCAAACACTTTATTGATTCTTTTAGTTAGCAGTTTTACTGGGATGGCCCAACAAGCCGACATCGAAATGGCGGATCAATTCCGTGCCGATGGGAAAATATATGTGGTCATTTCAGTAGTTTTATTAATTCTAGTGGGTCTTTTTATCTATCTTTTCAACTTGGGTAATAAAATTACCCGATTAGAAAAAGAGCTTACTAAGAAAGGTTAATATGAAAAAAACACATATCATCGGGTTGATTTTAGTAGCCATTGCCATCGGCATTATTCTAATTACGACGGGCGACGCTAGTACCTATGTGGGCTTTGATGAAGCAGAAAGGATATCGAAATCTGACCCATCCCAAAAAGTCCATGTCGTTGGAAAACTTAAAAAAGACGCTCAAGGAAAAATCATAGGTATGATATTCAATCCTGCCTTGGATGCAAACCGACTAGAATTTATGGTGGAAGATAGTTTAGGCCGTGAAAATCAGGTCATTTATGCAGCTCCAAAACCTCAGGATTTCGAAAAATCCGAAAAAATTGTTTTGGTCGGAAGCATGAAAGCAGACAATATATTCTATTGTGACAAAATTCTTTTAAAATGCCCATCGAAATATCAGGAGGGTAAAATTTCTGCAGATTCAAGTGCTTCATTTGAAGTGAAAAAATAAATATGATACACGAAAATATTGGCACTACGGGTCATTTAATGGTAATTGGGTCCTTTGTAACGGCCGCTTTAGCCACATTTTCATACTTCAAAGCGACTCAGTCGACCGACGAGCTCGCCGAAAATGATTGGAAAAAAACAGCAAGAACCTTATTTATAATTCATTTATTTTTAGTGATTGGCGTGGCCTCAAGCCTTTTCATCATCATATACAATCACTATTTTGAATACCACTACGCATTCACACATTCTTCCCTAGCACTTCCCACCATGTTCATGATTTCATGTTATTGGGAAGGCCAAGAAGGTTCATTTTTACTTTGGATATTCTGGCAAGCAATTTTAGGGGTGATTTTAATGATCAAAAATCCCAAATGGGAATCTCCAGTCATGACCGTTTTTGCCTTAGTGCAAACGTTTTTAACCTCCATGATTTTGGGTGTCATTATCCCATGGATTGATTTGAAAATCGGATCATCTCCTTTTCTTTTGTTGAGAGAGGCACAGCCCGACTTACCTGTCTGGAGTTTACAGCCTAATTTTATTCCAAAAGATGGACGTGGCCTAAACCCATTACTACAGAATTATTGGATGGTCATTCACCCGCCAACGCTCTTTTTAGGATTTGCCTTAACGCTCGTTCCGTTTGCCTATTTAATTGCAGGTCTTTGGAAAAATAAGTTGACCGAGTGGATAAAACCTGCATTACCCTGGGCAGCTTTTTCAGGAGCTATTTTAGGGATTGGAATTACCATGGGTGCCTATTGGGCCTATGAAACTTTGAATTTTGGCGGATACTGGAATTGGGATCCAGTAGAAAATGCCTCTTTCGTTCCTTGGCTCGTTTTAATAGGAGCCATTCACACCATGATTGCCTACCGAAACTCAAGCGCAGCTCTCAAAACTTCCATTATTTTGGTCATCGCGACCTTTATATTAGTCCTTTATTCTACATTTTTAAATCGGTCAGGGGTGCTTGGAAATGCTTCCGTTCACTCATTTACAGATTTAGGTCTTTCGGGCCAACTCCTTATTTACATGTTTACGTTTTTATTGGGGGCCATTATTTTAGCGGCTTATCGATGGAAAAATTTACCTAAGGATGAAAAAGAGATTGGCATTTACCACAAGGAATTTTGGATTTTTGTTGGAGCTTCTGTGTTAGCTTTATCGGCGTTCCAACTCATTTTTACGACTTCCATTCCTGTATATAACAAAATTGCAGAAGCCTTTGGCATGGTTTCAAATATGGCTTTGCCTGCTGACCAAGTTGCACATTACAGTAAAATTCAAATTTGGATATTCATAGCCGTTGCCCTTTTAAGCGGAATTGGCCAATATGTTTGGTGGGGGAAATTAAAACAATCCACTTCATTTAAGCCACTTTACTCTTCACTTTTGAGTTCAGTTTTGTTAACCGTAATTGTCATTAATTTCGAAAAGGTATATGAAATTCCATACATCGCTTTGTTATGGAGTGGCCTTTTTTCATTAGTCGCAAATGGTCAAATATTGTGGTTTTTAACGAAACAAAAGTTCTCTATTGCCGGTGGCGCTCTATCCCATGTAGGTCTTGCTATCATGCTGATTGGTGTTTTATTTTCTTCGGGATATTCTAAAGTTGTTTCACTCAATCGATCTGGCTTTGCTATCTCTAATAAAGTTGAGCAATTCACCAAAGATGACAACAAAGAAAATAAGGAAAATCTGCCACTTTGGTTAGGCCAAGGGGCACAAATGCAGGATTATCTAGTTACTTATAAAGGCAGAAAAATTGAATTGCGTGGAAAGCCAGGATATTTTAATCGCAAGGATTTTGACATTATTGAAGGTGATTTTCATGCAGTTGCACTAAAAGATATTGAAAAAGAAGGGCAATCCATTGCTAAAAAAGGAGATACGCTAACGGTGGAACCTGAAAACAATTATTATGAGTTAGAATTTAAAAACGCAGAAGGCAAAAGCGTATCCCTGTTTCCTCGTTGGCAAATGAATCCCAAAATGGGAACTGCCATTTCACCAGATGTGAAACATGCTTGGGATCACGATATTTACACCTATGTTTCATTAGATCCACGTCTTGCCGCAGAGGCCGGATCAGAAAAACAATGGAGTCAAACCGTCGATGCCACGGTGTCCATCGGAGATACTTTATTCTTAAATGATTTTGTAGCTGTTTTAATGGATGTTACTCGTGTCACCAACGTAGAAAATGTAGTATTAGGTCCGAATGATGCAGCTGTTCGTGCTAATTTCAATGTATTAGGGAAGAATTTTCAGCAGTTCCAACTAGCCCCTACGTTTATTATCAAAGATCGAATGGTGGCTATGCCCGCATTTGAAAGTGAAGAAACAGGGATAAAAATTAAGTTTACCGCTATAAATCCACAAACTCAGGAATTTAGTTTTTCTTACAATACCACCCAACAAGATTTAATTATTATTAAAGCCATAGAAAAGCCTTACATAAATTTAGTTTGGGTAGGATCTATTTTGATATTTATTGGCTTATTTGTGTCTACATTTAGGAGGACTGAAAAAATGATTGCCTAATATGGGTAGAAAAGAAATTTTAAGTTTAGCGGCAGGGATTGGGTTTTTTATTATTTGGATCATCGATCTAAATTCTCCAGTCCCCAATAACATTAAAGGTCATTTTTGGTCTGAAATATTTTATCATTACGGTTGGCTCATGTATTGCGTCGCCTGCCTTTTTTACTTCCAGTATTCAAAAAATGAACGATTGAAAAAAGAAGACTCACAAAAATCAAATAAGAAATAAATTGGATTCAATGACCGACATACAAACGCCTCAATATGTAGGAATCATCATAGCCATGGTTTTTTCAGCATTTTTTTCTGGTGTAGAAATGGCATTTGTCTCGTCCAACAAACTTTATTTTGAACTTAAGGCGAAGCAAAACATCCTAAGCGCCAAGATTATTGCAAATTTTAACCAAAGCCCTTCCCAATTTATTGGCACCATGCTGATCGGGAATACCCTTTCATTAGTAGCTTATGGCATTTTCATGGAGGAATTTTTGCATCACTTGATTTTGGCAAATTTACCTTTGATTACGAATGAAATTATTGCCAGACTTATCGCGTCCATCATCGCGACCATTATCATTCTTACCACATCAGAATTTACCCCCAAAAGCATCTTTTTAATCAATCCTGATGCGATTTTAGAATTTTTAGCCATTCCCATTTGGATCATCAATACCTTAATGTTTCCATTAGTTTGGCTAACTGTAGGACTATCTAAATGGTTTATCACCCGGGTGTTACGTTTAAGTTATTCAGAAGAAAAACCGGCCTTTGGATTGACCGACTTAAACCACTACTTGCAAAATTTAAATCGGAAGGTATCTACCGAAGAAGAAAACGAAGTAGATACAAAAATCTTTCATAATGCATTGGAGTTTAAGCAAGTCAAAGTGCGAGATTGCATGATTCCCCGAACAGAAATTACAGCCATTGAAATTGAGGAAGGCATTGAGGGACTCAAAAAAGTTTTTATTGAAAGTGGCCATTCAAAGGTTTTAGTGTATAAAGAAACCTTAGAAGAGGTGGTTGGATACTGTCACTCTTTGGCATTATTTAAAAAGCCAAAAGATATTCCTAGCATTCTCACTTCCATCCCCATTGTTCCCGAGGCCATGCCCGCGAATGATCTCATGTTAAAATTTTCCAAAGAAAGAAAATCATTAGCCATTGTGGTTGATGAATTTGGGAGTACCTCAGGCTTGGTCAGCATGGAGGATGTAATGGAACAAATTTTTGGTGAAATTCAAGATGAATTTGATGATACCGAGGATTGGATTGAAAAGCGATTAGATGAGCATACGTTTATCCTTTCTGGTCGTCATGAAATTGATTATTTAAATGAAAAATACAACTGGAATCTTCCTGAGGGTGATTACGAGACACTTGGCGGGATGTTAATCCATCTATATGAAGATATCCCGGCGGTCAATGAAGTCATCACTTTGTCTGCATTTCAGTTTCAAATCATGACGGTCACTGATGCCCGGATCGATACTATTAAAGTTATTATTTCAGGGAAACCCATAAGTAAATAATTGGGCAGCTCGAGCTTAAATCGATAAAATTCGTTGGAGTGTTTGACACTTCATTTCCGTTTCTTCCCATTCTTTTTCTGGGTCAGAGTCTTCTGTAACTCCGCAACCTGCATAATAAGTTGCTATATATTCATTTATATCCTTCGTAATTTTAACCGTCCTCAAATTGACAAATAAATAAATCTCATCATTCAAATTCACAGGGCCCAAATAACCGCTATAAAACTCACGGTCATAGGCTTCTGCTTGTTTAATCCAATCAATTGCTGCTTCTTTTGGGGTGCCACAAACAGCCGAAGTTGGGTGCAATAAAGACAACATAATCCCTGGCAATTGCGGGAAGTTGAGCGCCTTTGTATCCACTAGGTATTCAGTTTTGAGGTGTAATAAATTACCCGCCTCAATCGTTTTGGGCCCATTTTCAATATATTCGCGCAACCTGATTTTCTTAAAACATTCAATAATATACCGACTAACAAAAGCCTGTTCCTCGATCTCCTTTTGGGACCAACGAGCATCTTGAGGTTTTTTAATCTGTCCCTCTTGATTGTTGACAGATTGAGTACCCGCCAAAGAAATCGTTTTAAATATACCTTCATGATTTAATGAAACTAAAACTTCTGGGGTCGCACAGATCCAAGTTTGCTTAAGCGAGGGGATGTAAAAAGCAGAAACAAAGGCTTGAGGATAAACTTGGCAAAGTGATTCGAAAAAATGCAATGTCGAATAATCCGCACCCAAAGCCTCCTCATCCGTCCTAGAAAGCACGACTTTTTGAAAACTACCTGCCTTAATTGCTTGAATACTTGCGTTCACCCAATAGAGAAAATTTTCTTTTTTAGGAGATCCGGCCTTAGATGGGAATACCTCTTTAACAGATACGTGAACGCTTGGCACCTCGGAAACAAATAAATACTCAGCCATTAAAAAATAGGGATTCCCAACAAATGGAGCCGCCATAAATCCTGGCTCAAAAGACTGAAGATCAAGGGAATACGTGACATGTCCCCCTTGCGTATCAATTAAAAGTGAACGTTTTTCTGAGTTAGGTAAGCGCCAAATAGCGATGGCCGCATCATGCTGCTGAGCTTCTTTCCAAAGGTGATCCCATTCAGCATCTTGGCAATATAGACTCGTATTCTTAGGCATTTTAATAAGACAAAATAGCTACTGTTAATCGGCTTACACAAACCAAATTTCCTGATTCATCGTGAATTTTGATATCATATACATGCAATGTTTTACCAATTTTTAATGCGGTACATGTACCTATGACAAATCCTTCAGTGACCGATTTCATGTGATTGGCATTTATTTCAACACCTACACCACGCTGTGAGGTAGGATCAGTCACGGCTAGTGATGCCGCAATACTTCCTAAAGTCTCAGCTAAAACTACGGACGCTCCCCCATGTAACAATCCATAAGGCTGCTTTGTTCGTGAATCCACTGGCATTTTTGCCTTTATAAAATCCGGCTGCACATCAATAAACTCAATTCCTAAAACTTCGATCATGTTTCCATGGCCCCATGAATTAAGCGTGTCTAATGAGATGGATGTATTAAACATAATATTCGTATTTTTGCATGTAAAATTCGGAATAATTTAACGAATTAAACTCCTTTTGATCCAATTTATATGCATGCTTTAAAAGACATTTACCTGATTCGTCATGGGGAAACAGATTATAATCGAATGGGAGTCGTTCAAGGAAGTGGGATTGACGCGGATTTAAACGAATTAGGCAATCGGCAGGCACAGGCATTTTTTGACCATTATCAACACTTGGAGCTTGACAAAATTTATACTTCGGCTTTACGCCGGACACATCAGTCGGTCAAAGGGTTCATCGACAAAGGACTTCCGTGGGAACAATACGAAGGTTTAAATGAAATTTCTTGGGGAATTCGTGAAGGCAGGACTCCTTCAAATGAGGACGATGCTTACTATAGAAATTTAGTCAGAACATGGAGAAAGGGAGATGTACACATTCAGTCTGAAGAAGGGGAAAGTCCGATTGAGGTATTAGAAAGACAAAAGCCAGTTGTCGATCTCATTATATCAAGAAGGGAAGAAAAATCTATATTAATTGCCATGCATGGAAGAGCGATGCGTGTTTTATTAACACATCTTTTCAATCAACCTTTGCAAAATATGGACCATTTTGCTCATCAAAACTTATGCTTATATCACCTGCAATATGATTATGAAAAAGGACAATTTATTTCCTTAAAAGCAAATCATGCGGATCATTTACAAACGTTACCAGATTCCATATAAGTTCTATACGCATGAACCAAAGCAAGCTATATTGGAAATTTCAATTATCTGGATGGTTCATTTGGGCGTTAAACGAAGCATTATTATATACCAATCAATATGGATGGAAATGGGAATGGATTTTTTCATCTTTTGTTAATATCTCTTTAGCCATAATTCTGACGCATGTTTACAGGCAAATTTCACATAAATACAGATGGCAGGATCTTCCTTTATTTACCTTAATTCAGGTTAATTTGGTTGCGCTAATTTTGATGGCTGCTTGCCTTGTTGCACTCAATATCCCATTGGATTATATTTTTCTATCGGATAATTATGCTGTTGAATTAAGCCCTTTCATCATTTTGCAGATTTTTTTAAATTTTGCCAAACCCATTGCAATCTGGCAATTGATCTATTTCTTTTTCCAATACTCTAATAAAAAATTAGAAATGGAACGAGAAAATGACCAATTAGAAAGAACCATTTTAGAAACAGAAAGCAAAGTTTTAAGGGCGCAAATGAATCCTCATTTCGTATTCAATGCACTTAATAGTGTTCGGGCGCTGATTACAGAGGATCCCCAAAAAGCAAAAAAAGGCATCAATCAATTGTCTAAATTACTTCGAAGCTCCTTACTTACTGAGCGTAAAAAAACTATTTCTCTTTCCGAAGAATTGGACACGGTAACGGATTATTTATCCTTAGAAAAAATCAGATATGAAGACCGATTAGCTTGGGAAATAACGGCAGATAAAAATAGCCTGAAAGCGCAAATTCCGCCTATGCTCTTACAAACGCTAATTGAGAATGCCATTAAACATGGTATTTCTAAAAAAATTACGGGAGGAACGATCACGGTTGACGCTAAAAATAAGGAAGGAATTTTGTCTATAAAAGTCATCAATCCTGGACATTTCAAGAGTCCAATTTTGTCCATAGACCAAGGCGTCGGACTCATTAATTCAAAAAATAGGTTGCAAATATTGTTTGGTGAAACCGCTCATATTAGTCTTGGACCTTTGGACAAAAATCATGTGATTGCCGAAGTGAATTTACCCTATCTTGAAAATTAAATACACTAACCATGAAAGCAATTATAGTCGACGATGAACGTCTAGCCCGAAACGAACTGAAAAGATTGTTGGAAAATTTTCCAATCATCGAAGTCATTGCAGAAGCTTCCAATACGGAAGAGGCAGGGCCACTCGTAGAAGAATTAAAACCTGATGTGCTTTTTTTGGATATTCAGATGCCGGGCAAAACTGGATTTGAGTGGCTAGAGGAATGGGAGGGATATTTGCCTGAAATTATATTCACTACGGCATTTGACGAATTTGCCCTCAAAGCGTTTGAAGTTAATGCCTTAGATTATGTTTTAAAACCCATTGAGTTAACTCGGCTCTCGGACAGTATTCAAAAATTAGAAAATAGATTCCACTCGATCCAGCATAAAACAGCCGTTCAAGGCCAAGATAGAAGCCAACATCTCTTAGGTGCCAATGATCAAATATTTGTCAAAGACGGTGAAAAATGTTGGTTCGTTCGCCTAGACCGAGTACGCCTTTGTGAGTCGATGGGAAATTATGTTCGTTTGTTTTTTGACGACCAAAAACCTTTAGTCCTTAAATCATTAAATGCCCTGGAAGACCGACTGGACCCCAAGGTATTTTTTAGGGCGAATCGGAAGCACATCATCAACTTAAACTACATCGAAAAAATCGAACCTTGGTTCTCAGGTGGTTTGCAAGTTACTCTGGTTGGCAAAGGAGAGAAAATTGAAATTTCTCGCCGACAATCAATCCGTTTTAAGGAGCTTCTGTCTCTTTAACACGCTTGGGTGCTTCACCTAAGATGAAACCATAAGGCTGCAAGGTGGGCACATGATCAAAAATCACTTTGATAATAGCCGTAAAAGGCAAGGCTAATATCAATCCAGGTATTCCCCAAAGCATCTCACCACCCAAAAGAGCCAACATAGCAACAAGTGGATTGATACTGACTTTGGAACCAATGACCAAAGGTGTTATAAAGTTGGCCTCTATAAATTGGACCGCAGCAATCCAAGCGATAATGGCTAAGGCATGCGAAGGGCTGAGCGTAGCTAAAGATAATAAGATGGGTAAACTTGCCCCTATCCAAATTCCGATGTATGGAATCAAAAGCAATAAACCCGTCGTTATTCCAAAGAAAATAGGATAATCCACACCGATCCACCAAAACCCTAAACTATTTGCGCCCGCGACTGCAAACATGACAAAAAGCAATCCCACTAAATATCCCTGAACCACTGAACCTGTTTTGCCCATAATACCCCTCAACGTATCTTTTTCCGTCGTCGGGAAAACCATAACCAAAAAAGTAAAAAAGAAGCTTCTGTAAAAAAGCATGAAAAACATAAAAATGGGAATCAAGATTAAAATGGTAAGCGAATGCACAATCGTAGAAAAAGTGGCAGTCAAAATACTCCCCGAGTTTTTCAATAATCCAATGGTTTGATTACTAAGTTCAAGCATTTGCTTTTTCCTTGAAATATTTAAATTTCTTGAAAGAAATGTTTGCAATCCAGAAATCCATTTTTCAGCCTTTTTAATAAACATGGGCCAATCATTTGAAAACTCTATTATCTGAAAGGTTAGCAATGAAATCAAACCCGCAATAATAGCCACAGAAAAAAGGAGACAAACGGAGATTGCGACCGATCTAGGAAATCCCATGTTCTCAAGTCCCCGACAAAGTGGTAAAAGAACCATTGCCAAAATGACTGCAAATGCTATTAAAATCAACAAATTCTGCAAATAATACAAGCCCAGCAATACCAAATAAATGGAAATTAAAACCGAAGCCAAACGAACAGAATAAGGTGAATCTTTAAACATAAATTGTATATTTGATAGTATAAATGTCGATAAAAATTAACAATTTGGTAACATACAGCTGTCTATATTTGTGTCATAATTTCATCAAAATCTGTCATTTCTATCCATGAGTCAAGTAAAACAAAGTACCAAAATCTTATTGGTTGACGATGATCCTGATATTCTGGAATTATTGGAATACAATTTAGCAAAAGAAAACTATGTTTTAGCTAAAGCGGTGAATGGCCAACAAGCACTCGAAATAGCAAAGACCTTCAAGCCTAATTTAGTCATTTTAGATGTCATGATGCCTATTTTAGATGGAATAGAAACAGCCCGACAAATGAAGTTGATGCCTGAATTAAAGTCAACCATCATCTTATTTTTAACAGCTCGAGGAGAAGAATATACTGAAATAGCTGCTTTTGAGGCAGGTGGCGCTGATTATGTGGTTAAGCCCATTAAGCCAAGGGCCTTGGTCAGTCGGATTAAATCCATGTTAAATAGAGAAGGAGGACCTGCAGAAAATTCGCAAGAAATTATACAAATTGGCGACTTGGTTATCAATAGAACTCAATATTCAGCTAGCTTTCAAGGTAGACTTTTGGTTTTACCTAAAAAAGAATTTGAATTACTTTCATTTTTAGCTAGAAATCCCAACAAAGTTTTCAATCGGGATGAGCTTTTGGAGAAAGTGTGGGGCACCGATGTCTATGTCGTTGAGCGGACAGTAGATGTGCATATTCGAAAATTAAGGGAGAAAATTCCTGAGTATTATATCAAAACACTCAAAGGTGTGGGATATTTATTTTCCATCGATCCAATTTAAAATTCTAAATTTTCGGTCATATTAGGTAAATTGCGCCTTGAATGAGGCTAATCTACACCTATCTTTTTATCATTTTATTTCAATGGACTCTAATCGCTGCCGGGCCTAAAAGAGAATTGAGGGGCGTTTGGGTGGCTACGGTTTCCAACATTGATTGGCCCAGTGCCCGGAATTACAATGGAATTAAGCAAAAAAATGAGTTTGTCGACCTTTTAAATTCCCACCAAAAAACAGGAATCAATGCGGTATTTGTTCAAATCAGAACCGCTGCAGATGCGCTATATGCAAAAAGTCCAGAACCCTGGTCAACTTTTTTATCGGGTTTACAAGGCCAGCCTCCTAGCCCTTATTATGATCCCTTAGCCTTCATGATTGAGGAAAGCCATGCGCGTGGAATTGAATTTCATGCTTGGTTGAATCTAAATCGGGCCAGCATTTCCACCAATTCGCTGCTTGACGCCAATCATTTAGTCCGAAAACATCCCGAATGGATCATCAAATACCATGGACAATTCATCCTAAATTTTGGTCTTCCTGAAGTCCGACAGTATTTAGTGAATTTGGTCAAAAACCTCATTGAACATTATGATGTAGACGGAATTCATTTTGATGATTATTTCTACCCCTACCCTATGAAAGGGGAAGAAATTAATGACCGAGAAGCTTTTGAAAAATATAAATTACCGGAGGAAAGCCTGGGAGATTGGCGAAGAAGAAATACAAATAACCTCATTAAAGATATTTCAGACGTCATCAAATCGACCAAACTCAGAGTTAAATTTGGCATTAGTCCTTTTGGAATATGGCGCCATCAGAGTGACTCAGTTTTAGATGGATCGCCCACACGCCGAGGCTTGCAATCCTATGATGATTTATTTGCAGATACTGAAAAATGGATGAAAGATGGCTTAGTGGATTATTTAGCTCCCCAATTATATTGGGAAACGAGTCATAAAGTCGCTGCCTTTGAGCCCCTAGCTAAATGGTGGAGTGCCCATAATTATGGCCGGCCAGTTTATATCGGCCATGCCGTATATCACCTAAATGATGCCTGGTCCCCTAGCGAATTAAGCAAACAATTAAAGGTCGTTCGTAGTTTACCCAATGTGCAGGGATCCATCTATTTCAGTTCAAATTTAATCACCCGAAATGTGAAAGGTTGGCGGGATACCTTAAGGCAAAATCAGTATTCATCTGTAGCTTTAATACCGGCAATGCTTTGGAAAGATAGCATAGCTCCTACCCCTCCGCACCAAGTAAGTTTACTAAAAAAAGGCGACGACTGGTTGTTGGCCTGGAAACCAGGAGAACCTAGTGAAGATCAAGATCCTCCTGCCTATTACGTTGTTTATAGAATCAAAAAAGGCGAAATTGACCCTTTAGAGAACGCAGAAAATATCATTTTCAAAGGCAAAATGAATCAATTAATTTTAGAAAATAATTGGATACGATCTGGTTATGGATTTGCCGTCACGGCACTAGACCGATTACATAATGAGTCTCTGCCGGGAACTATCCAATGGCTCATACCGACAAAAAAAGAATAATATGAATCAAAGATTACATTTGACGATCAAGGAGATTACTGAAGAAACGGATGACACCAAAACCATCCATTTTTGGCACCCTATACACAATACCATCTCATATATATCGGGTCAGTTTTTCACGCTTATTCCGGAAATTGACGGGCAGAAAATCAGGAGAAGTTATTCCCTTTCATCGTCTCCAAAAACGGATACCTCACCAGCCATTACCGTCAAAAGGATTGAGGGTGGACTAGTGTCCAACTATTTATGTGACCATTTGAAAGTGGGAGATAGCCTAGAAGTCATTGAGCCCATGGGTAATTTCTTAATTGAACCCCAGGCTGATTCAACTAAAATCTATGTTTTTATAGCCGCTGGATCTGGGATTACTCCCTTGTTCTCCATGATCAAAACCGTGTTGCATTCCGAGCCTAAAGCTAACATATACTTAATTTATGGGTCGAGAAATGAACAACAAATTATCTTCCAAAAAGCATTAGAATCGCTGGAATCCCAACATAGTTCCCGATTCAAAATGATACATGTTATCAGCCAGCCCTCGCACACGTGGCCTGGTTTTAAGGGCCGCATCAACCAAGCATCCGTGGTTTTTTATTTAAAACAAGAGTTTGGTATCGACATCCCTACAGCCTTTTACTATTTATGTGGACCCGCTGGAATGATGAGCGAAGTAGAAAAGTCTTTGGCCATGTTTGATGTCCCGGAAAAGCATATTTTAAAAGAGTTATTTTCATCTACTGCGAGCGAGGAAACAGTAAAAGCAGAGGAAGATGGAAGCTTAAAATCCCAAGAAGTTTCCTTGATTTTTGAAGGAAAAACACATACTGTAACCGTCTTGCCGAGTGAAACTATATTAGAGGCTGCCTTGGAAGCGGATATCGACATTCCTTATTCATGCCAAGCAGGGATGTGTACGGCCTGTATGGGATTATGTACCAGCGGACAAGTGATCATGGATGAAGAAGATGGACTTACCGATAATGAAATTAAAAAAGGATATATCTTAACCTGTGTGGCTCATCCGATGAGTGAAGGGGTAGTGATTAATTTAGATTAAAACAAAAATATACATGATAAACCGTACGGTCACCCCGCAAATAATCCATCGAACTTTACTGCCTCAAGACTTTTCTTTAAGCACATGGGAAAGTGTTTTGCCCTATTTTGAAAAGGTAAGTGCACAAGAAATTATTGATTTACATTCTCTCGAGGACTTTTGCAAGAACCGCTCTGAGCTTGAAAGCTATCTATCTGAAAATTTTGCTTGGCGATATATCAAAATGTCTTGCGATAATCAAAACGAAAATTTACAAAAAAGCTATCAGCAATTTGTCAATGAAATTATGCCCAATGCTTCTATGTTTGATGATGCTTGGAATAAAAAAGTGATTGATTCCGGATTGTCAGACCAAGTAGATACCAAGGGCTTTTCGATTATGTTGAGAAGCATCAAAAAATCCATTGAAATTTTTAGGGAAGAAAACATACCGCTGTTCACCGAATTGCAAAATTTAGAATCCCAATATGGTGCTTTAACCGGTGCACTAATGGTGGAAATCGACGGGGTGGAAAAGACGCTCCAACAAGCCAGCGCCTATTTAGAGTCGACCGATCGAGATATAAGAGAATCCGTTTATCGGAAAGTTGCTGCCCAAAGACTCAGTATCAAAGATGAATTAAATTCGCTTTACAGTGAACTAATTGGCAAGAGAAATAAGGTAGCGCTACAAGCTGGATTTGAAAACTTTAGAGATTTTTCTTTTGCGAGCCTTGGCAGATTTGACTACACACCGGCCGATTGCTTTGAATTTCATGAGGCCGTTGAAAAAACAATCAAACCCATATTAAATGAATTAGCCTCCAAAAGGAAAAAAGCCTTGGGTTTAGATTCGCTTAGGCCCTGGGATAAATCAGTCGATCCCTTGGGTCGCAAACCTCTAAAACCCTTTAAAACGGGAGAAGAGTTATTGGAAAAAACGATTCGCGTTTTTGATAAATTGGACCCATTTTTAGGAGATTGCCTTAGGGAAATGGTGAAACTAGATCGCTTTGATTTAGACTCAAGAAAAGGCAAAAACCCCGGGGGATATAATTACCCATTAGAAGAAACTGGTTTTCCATTTATCTTCATGAATGCCGCAGGCCAAGTACGAGACATGGTTACTTTATTGCACGAGGGGGGACATGCGGTACATTCCATTTTGACGAAGGAACTTTCCCTAAATGCATTCCGAAATTTTCCATCTGAGGTCGCTGAACTTGCCTCCATGAGCATGGAATTAATCACTATGGATGAATGGGATATTTATTTTGAAAATCCGGAAGATGCCAAAAGAGCCAAAATAAAGCACTTAGAAGATATTCTAGAAACCTTGCCGTGGGTGGCGACGATCGATGCATATCAACATTGGATCTATGAAAATCCTGATCATACCTTAATCCAAAGAGAAGAAAAATGGAATGAAATATTGGCCAGATTTGCGGATCAGATGACTGATTGGACCGGCTTAGAAGAAATAAAATCCCATGTTTGGCAAAAGCAATTGCACTTATACGAAGTGCCGTTTTATTACATCGAATATGCGATAGCCCAATTAGGAGCCTTGGCTGTTTGGAGAAACTATTGCCAAAACCCAAAACTTGCACTAGCTAATTATGTGGAGGCACTATCAGTAGGTTACACCGAACCCATCAAAGCAATTTATGCAAAAGCGGGAATTGAATTTAATTTTAGTGAGGAGTATATCGCTGAATTAATGTCATTTTTATCAGAGAAAATCAAAAATTTAGAGGAAAGCTAAGGCTTAGAAGCATATAGACTTTTTTAATACAAAATTTGGCCTTATTTTTGTACCAACAATTTGTCCTAACAAGAGAATGAAATTAGAAAAATTACTCCCGATTATAGCATTAGCCTTTATGGCAACAGCTTGTGACTATCAAAAAAACAATACCATCAAGCAGAAAGATTTAAATGAAGGCGAGGCTTATGTTTACGGAGTTCATCCAGATAGTGCAGCAGTTCAGTTAAAAAATAAATATGATGCTAAGCCTGAATTGGAGTTAAAAGCTAATGCACTTCGCGAGAAAATGTTTAGTGGAAAAAGTATCAATCAAGGAAATTAATCTTTCCTTTCCCATATTTTAAAGCCGGTTTATCCGGCTTTTTTTATTGCCCAAACCACTCGCGAATAAAAGTGAGTTGGTAAATCGCCCCCGTGTAGAGCAAGGCCCACAATAGGGATGATATAGCCATAAAAAAGAGTACTCGAGGCAAAGAAACCTTAAAAGATAAAGCTAATAGACTTCCGCCAATCGGCGTAAAAATAAGTGGAGTAAGGGCTGCAATCCCTTTAATGCCGAATTTTTGCCAGATCTGAACGGCATAACGCACTCGCTTTGAAAATAAAATAGCTTTCTTCTTTCTGAATCGATCGATAAAACCGATGACTAATTTACCCATGCTTAAGGTGAGTGAGATCGTCAGCATCGCACCCAACCAAGTAAAAATAACGGTTTCATACCAGGTTAATCCCAGCCCAAATCCGGTAATCGGCCCGGCAATAAATTTTAAACCTGTGGCAATCATCACTCCCGAATAGGCTCCCCAAGACATATTTACTTTGATTTATAGGCGTTAATTCCTTTTTTAAGAAACGAAATAAAATGATTAATATCCGCATCAAAAGCGACTGGTGGAACCATAGGTGCAGCGTCCTTTCTAGGATCCAACAGCACATAATGAGGTTGGGCATTTGAATTGAATCGAGTTATTTGAAAATCTAAATTTTGATCTCCTAAGGTCATTTTTTCTTGGCCATCGACTTTAGAGATATACCACTTATTTTCAGGGAGCTCCGTTTTATCGTCACAATATAAAGCGACGACAACATAGTCGTTTTTAAGAATGGACAAAACCGTTGGATCAGACCACACATATTCCTCCATTTTCCTGCAGTTCACACAACCATGTCCAGTGAAATCAATAAATAATGGCTTGCCTACTTGTTGGGCATAAGCCTTAGCCTCCTCAAAATCAAAAAAGCCAGTAAGTCCTAAAGGCAACTTTAAAAATTCGCTGTATTTCACAGCAGAAGAGGAGCGCGACGAATTACTATTTTCGTCATTTAATGCTGTGGAACCCTTAAAATCTTGACTTGACATGGGAGGCAACCAACCAGATAAACCCTTTAAGGGAGCACCAAACATCCCTGGGGTTAAATAAATAACAAAGGCAAGAAAAGCCGTGGCAAAAAGCGCACGGGGCACAGATAATTTCCCGCTAGGTCCATCATGAGGCAAGGAAATTTTACCAAACAAATACAAGGTTAAAGCGGTAAAGATGGCAATCCAAATGGCTAAAAATATTTCACGATCCAATAAATGCCAATGATACACCTGGTCTGCCACGCTTAAAAACTTGAAGGCTAAGGCAATTTCTAAAAAGCCTAAAACCACTTTAACTTCATTCATCCAATTGCCCGATTTAGGCATTTTTTGCATGAATCCTGGGAAAATGGCAAATATAGTAAATGGAATGGCGAAGGCTAATGAAAATCCTAACATGCCAATAATAGGCTTCAGAAATACACCCTGAGATGAGGCAATTAATATGGAACCAGCCAAAGGCCCTGTACAAGAAAATGAAACTAAAACCAGCGTAAATGCCATGAAGAATACCCCTAACAATCCACCCTTGTCAGATTTCGCATCTACATTATTAACCAAACTAGAGGGCAACACAATTTCAAATGCGCCCAAAAAGGAAATACCGAAAAAGATAAAAATAGCAAAAAACAAAAGGTTAGGAATCCAATGTGTACTCAAAAAATTAGCAAAACTAGCCCCAGCAAAAAATGCTAAAATAGTACCAAAGAAGACATAGATAAGAACAATAAAGAAACCATAGAGAAAAGCCAGTTTTTTGCCACCTTGTTGTTTCGTAAAAAAACTAACCGTCATGGGAATTAGGGGATAAACACAAGGCGTCAGTAAGGCTAGCAAACCAGCGCCCATCGCCACCCAAAAAAATTGCCATAATGACTGATCGTCCTCAGGTGTTGTTAATTTTGCGGCTGAATTAGAGGCTTTTTTTTTTGAATCCTCTTGAGTAGAAGATGCGCTAAGGTCAGAGCTTATCAGAAATGGACCCTTAATTGGCACACATAAACCGCTCTCATTTGAACAAGTTTGTGCATCGTAAGATCCGTCAATCTTCCAAGAATCTGAGGTGATTTTTACGGTTTGGCGAAATTCCGCTTCCTCCGTGAAATAAGTATAAGTGCCATTCCAAATCTCTTTATCAAATTTTGAATGTGGATTTATGGCACGCAGAGGCCCGTCAATAGATACACCAAGGTTTTCTTTAATCTTGATGGTCGTGACCACAGGCCCTAAATCCTTATCGAAATCAGATGAATACAAGTACCAGCCCTTATCGATTTTAACTTTAAATATAATTTCAGCCGTCTGACCCACCTTAGGGTTTGCCGGCTCTAAAGTCCATGACCATTTAGCCGGAGTGATTTTTTGGGCCATGCCAGTAAAACCCACAAAACCCAAGAAAAGCAAAATGATTAATTTCAGTTTCATTCTCTATAATTTTTAAATCGCCTCTTCCTCATTTTTTCAAGATTCAAAATTAACAAAAAATAGCGGAACCTCATGGGATATTTATTCAAAAATGGGGAATGATCGTTTTTCTATTCCGTTAAAAATTCGTAATTTTAAACTCTTTAAAACGAAATTCAATCCACATTTATTACATGGCTGCTAGCACATTTCCAACCCAGCGAGACGTTGAAATTTTTTCATTAATTAAGGAAGAAGCACATCGACAAGAATTCGGCATCGAATTAATTGCTTCTGAAAACTTTACTTCCCCTCAGGTGATGGAGGCTCAAGGAAGTGTTTTGACCAATAAGTATGCGGAAGGCTTACCTGGAAAAAGGTATTACGGGGGTTGTGAGGTAGTCGATGTCGTGGAAACCATTGCCATCGAACGTGCCAAAAAATTATTTGGTGCCGCATGGGCTAACGTGCAACCTCACTCGGGCGCGCAAGCGAATGCAGCGGTTTTTTTATCGTTTTTAAATCCAGGAGATAAAATTTTAGGATTTGATTTGGCACATGGGGGACACCTTTCACATGGGTCGCCGGTCAACTTCTCAGGTAAATATTTTCAAGCCTTTTTTTATGGCGTTGAAAAAGAAACAGGTTTAATTGATTGGGATAAAGTAGAGGCCACTGCCTTGAAAGAAAATCCTAGGTTATTAATTTGTGGGGCTTCTGCCTATTCACGTGATTGGGATTATGCCCGTTTAAGAGCGATTGCAGACAAAATAGGTGCCATATTATTAGCTGATATTTCACATCCATCCGCTTTAATCGCGAAAGGTTTATTGAACGACCCGATGCAACATTGCCATATCGTAACGACCACCACACATAAAACATTGCGAGGTCCTCGTGGTGGTTTGATCATGATGGGCAATGATTTTGAGAATCCATTTGGATTCAAAACGATGAAGGGTGAATTAAAAATGATGTCGGCTTGTCTCGATGGAGCTGTATTTCCTGGAACACAAGGAGGACCTTTAGAGCACGTTATTGCCGCAAAAGCGATCGCATTTGGAGAGGCTTTGACGCCTGAATTTGGACAATATGCCCAACAAGTTAAATCGAATGCGCAAGCGATGGCAAAAGCTTTTTTAAGCAAAGGATATGATATTATTTCAGGCGGAACAGACAATCATTTAATGCTGATTGACTTAAGGCCCAAAGGGTTAAGTGGTAAGTTAGCTGAGAACACATTAATTCAAGCGGACATTACCATCAATAAAAACATGGTTCCATTTGATGATAAATCGCCATTTGTGACTTCAGGAATGCGAGTAGGTACAGCGGCAATGACCACACGTGGATTAAAAGAAAATGACATGAGCCAGATTGTTGACATGGTCGACAAAGCCCTCATGAACCATGATAATGAATCTGTTTTAAAGCAGATTAAAGGAGAAGTTAACGAGTGGGTTAGACAATTCCCACTTTATTTATAAGATAGCATATGGCCACAGACCAAGACTGGGAAAATGATTTTGATGACGACGTAGAAGAGAAAGATGGGACTGAAATGTCGTTTCTAGACCATTTAGAGGAGTTACGTTGGCATATTATGCGATCTATCGCTGCGATCTTGGTCTTTACCATTGCCGCATGGATTTTTAGAAATGAGATTTTTGGTACCATTATCATGGGGCCAACTAAGGTCGACTTTGCGACCAATTTGGTCCTTTGTCATTTAGCCGACATCACCGGTTGGAGTAGTTTATGCATGCAAAAAGCGGACTTCATCTTACAAAGTAGAGAGGTTTCAGGTCAGTTTATGATGGCTTTAACACAATCGATCATAGTAGGATTACTATTTTCCTTTCCTTATGCATTTTTTGAGCTTTGGAGATTCATCAAGCCAGGCTTAAAAAACAAAGAATTAAAAGCAGCGAAAGGAGCTGTTTTCTGGGTATCCACCTTATTTTTCATGGGGGTTTCCTTTGGTTATTATGTGGTGGCTCCTATGGCGATCAACTTTCTAGCCAATTTTAAATTGGATGCAACGATTCAAAATCAGTTTGACGTTAATGATTATATCTCTTTATTATCCATGCTTACGCTTGCGTGCGGATTGACATTCCAGCTTCCTATGGTGGCTTTTGTATTATCCCAAGTAGGAATTCTAACTCCTTCTTTCATGAGGGAATACAGAAAGCATGCAATGATTGTGATCTTAATTGTCGCAGCAATCATCACCCCTTCACCCGATGTGATTTCACAACTCCTTGTGGCATTTCCACTCTTAGGATTGTATGAAATCAGTATCTGGGTATCCGGAAGAGTCCTAAGAAAAAAAATGAGGGAAGAAGCCCTTGAATCGAATTCTTAATTGAATTCAACTAACACAATCGTATGAATTACTTATCGGCGGAAAATGTTTCACGCAACATCGGAGAAAGATGGATCTTCAAAAGTCTGTTCTTTGGCCTACAAAAAGGTGAAAAAGTTGCCTTAATTGGCAAAAACGGGACCGGTAAAACTACATTGATGGAAACATTAATGGGTATGCAAACGCCTGACGATGGAAAAATATCCATCCGCAAAGGAATTCGTGTCGGATACCTACCGCAAAATCCCGTATTTTCTGAAAAAGAAGAAGTCTTAAATTATCTTTTTTCAGATGACTTGCCATCCGCCGTTGCCATCAAAGCATACGAAAAGGCCATGCTTTCAGGCGACCCAAAGGAGTTAGAAGACTCCTTTGCCTTAATGGAATTGCATAATGCTTGGGATTACGAGGCAAGGGCTAAGCAAATCATTACGAGGTTAGGCATTCCTGATGGAGACCAAAAAGTATCCACGCTTTCTGGAGGTCAAAAAAAACGACTTTCCCTGGCCAAATTATTGATTGAAAGTCCAGACATTATGATCTTGGATGAGCCTACTAACCACTTGGACATTGAAACCATTGAATGGCTAGAAGGAATTCTTTCAGGCCCCAATGTGACCGTGTTAGTGGTTTCTCACGACCGCTATTTTTTAGATAAAATATGCAATAAAATGTTTGAGCTTGCGCTCGGTGCTTTATATACCTACGAGGGAAATTACGCCTATTTTTTAGAAAAGAAGGCCGAAAGAGAAGCGTCTGAGGCGAGCAGCATATCCAAAGCAAAAAACCTATACCGCAAGGAACTCGAATGGATGCGCAAGCAACCGAAAGCTAGGGGCACCAAAGCGCAATACCGAATCGATGCATTTACTGAAATCGATGAAATGGCTCATAAGAAACTGGATGACAGTAAATTGGAGTTAAACATTCAAATGTCCCGATTAGGGAATAAAATCATTGAAATCAACGGGCTTCAAAAAGCGTGGGGAGATAAAAAAATTATCAATGAGTTCACTTATACCTTTAAGAAAAAGGACCGAATAGGAATCGTTGGCAAAAATGGGGCAGGAAAAACCACCTTCCTCCAACTCCTTACCGGTTTAGAAAAACCAGATTCAGGAACCATCGATCCAGGTGAAACATTGGTGATTGGTTATTATACCCAAATTCCTTTTGATTTCAAGCCTGAACAAAGGGTCATCGATACCATCACGGAAATAGCCGAAGTTATCCCTTATGGTAAAAATGAATCGCTGAGTCCGAGCCAATTTTTAAGTAAATTTTTATTCCCTACCGCTCAACAATATACGCCTGTTGAGAAGCTTTCGGGAGGAGAGAAAAAACGCCTTCAGCTGATGCGGGTATTGGTCCAAAACCCTAACTTTTTAATCTTAGATGAGCCGACGAACGATCTTGATTTAGATACACTCCAACTCTTAGAAGATTTTTTATCGGAGTTCCAGGGCTGCCTACTATTAGTTTCTCATGATCGTTATTTCATGGATAATTTGGTGGACCAATTGATCCTAGTGGAGGGGGAAGGGGAAGTAAAATTCTTTAATGGAAATTATACTGATTATCGGATTTCATTAGAAAACCAATCAGAAAATACAGCGGTGGCCAACAAACCAAGCCCCGTGAAAGCACCTTCTACAGATAATTCAACTAGCAAGGTGAGTAAACTAAGCTTCAAGGAACAAAAGGAATTTGAAACATTAGAAAAAGAAATACAAGATCTTGAACAAAGTAAACAAGAATTGATCGAGCAATTGAATGCCGGCCATGAGGACTTTCAAATATTAGGCCAATGGGCCAATCAAATTGAAGAAATTAAAAACGCTCAGGAAGAAAAAGAAGCCAGATGGCTAGAACTCTCAGAAAAATAAAAAAATGGCCCTAAATTTTAGGGCCATTTTTTATGATGCATTACGTTTGAATTTTAATTTTCAAATAAGAAATCCTTCAATCCAAATAATGCGCCGTCTCCCCCTTTTGGATTCACAAAGACAAAATACAAATCTTGTACGCCTGAAATATTAACAGGAATGTTGAATTTATTCGACGCATTTATTTCAGCGGATCCTACTAGATTACCCGTCGGACTTCCCGTTCTTAACTCAAGAGTTCCGCCAACTGTTTGACCTTGCATATACAATCCCATAAAGGAGATATTTTTTATTCCAGTCAAGTCGATTCCATTGTATTTAGCAAAACCTTTATCACCTGTAGCAACTAAAACTTCTCCTAGTCCGTCAACTTTATATTTAGATCCTTTAGAAACTTGGTCGAAATCCACGGCTTTTACAGTTGGGTTACGAAGCGCCACAACCTTTTGACCCGTTGCAGGACCTAGTTTACCAGCTCCTTTATCCGTGTAACTAGCGGCAAATAAATAAGTACCCGCCTTTCCTTTATCTTGAGGAACATATTCGCCAACAACCGGCTTAGATGCCTTCTTCTTGTCAGATAGACTTAATACGTAATTCACGATTTCCTTCGCATCACCTAATGAAATTTGAGGGTGTGCAGCCATCGCTTGCTCTCCCCAAACACCACCACCACCGTTGATAATTTTCTTCGCAAGCATGTCAATCGTCTGAGCATTTGCCTTATATTTCTTACCTAAATCCAAGTAAGATGGTCCGATGGACTTTTTATCCGTTGCATGGCATGCCTTACAATCTGATAAATCCAATAACCTCTTTCCAGTAGAAAAAGATATATTCGCCTGATGTCCCTGTGCAATAATTGTTTTGTCATAACCATCTAAGAAGTTGACACTCACCATCACATCTTCTTCAGCTACTTTTTTATTCGCTAAACTTCCATCTTCTTTATCTGAAACTGATACTTTGTATTTAACTGGTTTATCATTCCAGTAAAAAGTCTTATTGCCTTCGATAGCCACTTCCACCTCAGGAACTTCATTACCTGCGCGAACGGTCAGTTGGGATGTACTCACATTTCCCTGCGAATCTTTCACTTTTAAAGAAACTTCATATACACCCGACTTAGAAAAAATAATGGCTGGATTAGCGACATTACTTGTTTGTCCGTTGCCAAAGTTCCAAGCATAGGTAATTTTATCATTGTCATAATCTTGAGATCCTGCTGACGAAAAGTTCACTTTTAAAGGGGTTGCACCCACTTTTTTATCTGCAGAAGCTACGGCCAATGGTTTACGATTTCCAGGATTATATTCCAATTTATATAAAACGGCCTCATCATTCTGAGCAAACCAGTTTGGCCCATATTCAAGACCGAAAAGCGTTCCATTTTTGTCAAATTGCATATCCATTGGATGAGAAAAAGGAATAGATGGCAAGAAGCGATCCATATTTGAAAAATCTCCATTTTCCTTCATAGATACCGTATAAATTAAATCTCTTGCCCAATCGTACGCGATTAATTTACCATTATAATAGGCAGGGAATTTCGTTTTAGATTCCGCTGGATAGTCATCGCGATAATAAACAGGACCTGCCATCGCATTCCGACCACCTTTTCCTACCACAGGACCAAACTCAGGAGAGTCCGCATAAGGATAGTAAATGAATGCTTTTTGAGCAGGCGGCAAATGTGCAAAACCGGTGTTATGTGGCGAATCGTTGATCGGAGCACGCGGATTAAACACAGCCCAAGTACTATCATTTTTAAAATCACGCTGATTATAGGGACGATTGTCAGCCACAAATAAAGGCCAACCAAAATACCCGGCTTCACGGGCTTGATTTACTTCATCGTGTCCACGAGGTCCGAATTTCTTGGAAGCTTCCCCAGCATCTGGACCTACTTCTCCCCAATATAAATAACCGGTACGCTGATCCACAGAAATACGGTATGGATTCCGATTCCCCATTACATAAATTTCTTGCTTAGCATGATAAATTTTTTCTGGATATAAGTTGGTCGCAGGAATCGTATAACCCCCTTCTGGAGTAGGTTTAATCCGTAAAATCTTACCCCTTAAATCGTTCGTATTTGAACTGGTATATCTTGCATCCCAACCTGATCGGCCTGGACGATTGTCACTTGGACTATATCCATTCGATGCAAATGGGTTTGTATCATCTCCCGTGGACAAATATAAATTTCCTACTTTATCCCAAGCAATGGAACCACCTGTGTGGCAGCATTCTACTCGCTTCACAGGAACACGTAAAAGAATCTTTTCCGTACTCATTAGCAATGTATCCTTCACATTGTCATACACAAAACGGGATAAATGTTGGGCTGTATCTGGCTGGCCTGAAGGTGGTGAATAATACAAATACATGAAATTATTTGAATCAAAATTAGGGTCAATATTCAAACCCATCAAACCATATTCTTGCTTAGTATATACGTTCAAATTAGCAACTACTTTAGACTTGCCTTTTTTAGGGTCATACATTTTCAACTTCCCTTTGCGTTCCGCATAAAATATCTTACCACTATTAGCCACAGCTAATTCCATAGGCTCATCTAAACTACGATCCAATATAGTTTTCGTAAAACGATTATCTTCTGGCGCCATTTCGGTTCTTAACTTCTTCTTGTAATTCTGATCGGGTCCTGAAGACACATATTGAAGCCCTCCCCAAATATGCTTAAGCACCAAATCCTCAGAAAATGTCTGATTCGTGTGACCCCAGTTGGTATAAAATGCCCGGCCACCATCATATTCATGGTACCAAGCCATTGGGTGAAAATCACCCATTTTACCGTCTTTGTATGATTTTTCGTCAACAGTCACCAATAATTTAACGTCTTTATTAAATTCTTTAATGTCATAAAACTCATCCGTACGATCGAAAGACGCCGGCATATGCGCAGTAGAAATGTGCGTATTGTCCACGACATTCATTTTACCTTTTTGCACATTTGGATTGCCAGGGTGTGAAGCAAAAAAACCACCCGCTAATTTTCCATACCAAGGCCAATCATACTCCGTATCCGCAGCCGCATGAATACCAAAATATCCACCACCTGCTTGAATATAGCGCTCAAATGCATTTTGCTGAGCATCATTTAAAATATTTCCTGTAGTATTTAAGAATACAACCACTCGATATTGCTTCAAATTATTTTCAGTAAATACCGTTGCGTTTTCAGTGGTATCCACTTGAAAGCCTTTCTCCTTAGCCATTTTCATTAAAGCCGTTTTACCGGATCCGATGGAGCCATGGCGATAGCCTTTAGTAGAAGAAAAAACAAGGACTTTTTTTCCTAAGAGTGGATTTTTATCCTGAGCATTTGCTTGTTGAAAAGACAGTAGAGTCAAACAAGAAACGGCAAAAATAATTCGGCTTATGCCGAACAAGAACTTTTTCATAATGTAGTATTTTATAATAGGTAATGTCAAAGTTACTTCAAATCACAAATTTTCGTTTATTTTTATAAAAAATATTTAAAATATCCTTCAACATGATGAAAAAAATTACCCTAGTGGCATTGTTGGCCTTCATGACCAACATGCTTTTTGCTCAGTCAATCTGCTTTTCGACCAAAGACCAAATGCAATTGATGGCCTCCAATAAGGCATTTATGAAATCGCATGCATTGCCCAAAGTCTATAAGCACGTGAGCAAAGCGGGTGGTGTAATGGTAGAATTTAATACTCCCGATGGAACTATGGCTAAAGGCTTTTATATCCCAGCGGATAAACCTACCAATTATACCTTATTTGTATTCCAAGAATGGTGGGGTTTAAATGACCACATAAAAAGAGAGGCTGAACATTTCTATTCCACATTGGGCAATGTCAATGTCCTAGCCTTAGATATGTATGATGGAAAAGTGGCTACTAGCCGGGAAGAGGCAGGTAAACTAATGGGAGGAGCCAATCCAGCCAGATTAGAATCCATTATAAAAGGAGCTATTTCATATGTAGGGCCCAAAGCAAAAATCGCTACGGTGGGTTGGTGTTTTGGAGGCGCATTATCTTTAAAGGCCTCCATTTTAAACGGGAAACAAGCCGCGGCTTGCGTGATGTATTATGGCATGCCGGTGAAGGATGTGGAGCAATTAAAATTACTTCAAACGGATGTATTAGGATTGTTTGCAGGGAAAGAGAAATTCATTTCGACTCAAGTGGTGGCTGATTTTGATGCCAATATGAAGCTAGCTGGAAAAAAATTAACTTTAAAAAGTTTTGATGCAGACCATGGTTTTGCCAATCCTTCAAATCCCATTTATGACAAAGCATCGACAGAGGCTGCTTGGGATATGGCCATCACTTATTTAAAATCTAAATTAAAATAATGCGTTATTTTTCGATATTGCTTTGTGTGTGTTTTTTGGCAGGTTCGTGCGCGAGCAATCGCTATAAGCAAAAACCTTACAAGAAAAAGTGGTCGCTTTTTAAGAAAAAATCGTGTGACTGTCCAGACCTTAAATGATGGGGTTAATGGACGATGCGGCTAAAGAACCGGGAGCTAATCCTTGGAACCAACGCTGCCTGTCGGCCTCTTGATTTGGGTTCTTAGGTTCCGTCACGCGCATGTCCGCGTCCATGAAAATCAAAGTCATCACCTCCCGCATTTGGGTAGTTTCATTTCCAGGGGCCGCATGTAAAGTCCAACCGCGATGAAAGGTGGCATCACCAGCTTTCATCGTTTTTTGGGCGACAATCGGAAATTTATGTTCCGCAACAAATTCACTAATAATTTTTTCAGACTCATCTGAAATTCCAATAGGGGGAAGATTAACATGCTGACTGCCTGAAGCAAAGGTCAACATACCCATTCCATCTTCTATGTCGACTAAAGGCATCCACATCGTGACTGTTTTGTCGGTGTTCATCGGCCAGTAATATTGATCTTGATGCCAAGGAGTTAATCCTCCACCAGGTTCTTTAAATAAGGCTTGGTCATGATATAAGCGTACATTCTTTACTCCCAATAAATCGGCTGCTATTTTTCCAAATCTTTTAGCTAATGAAAATTGTTTAATCAATTCATTTTCTTCCCATAGGTTCATCATTTGTAGAAATGCCTTTCCATAGGTGTCCCTTTCTTCCATCGGCTTTTGGTTTTTTTTGAAATCAACGGCCCAAGCACGAATAGCTTCTCGGTATGGTTTTAGCTCATCAAGGGGAAGGACATTTTCTAAGAAAACATGTCCATTTTTTTGAAAATCAGCTATTTGATTTGACTCTAAAGGGTACGTATTTGATAACATCGCTCTTATTTTTCACAAAATTGACATGAATAAAATTCAAAAACCACGTCAAAATTTGTAAAAAATAATGCAATTTTATCCTAAATTCAATTCCGTATAAAAATTGAGGTAAAATATTAATATGAAGGCGAGCCTTGAACATTTGTCAGAAAACATAAATCAGCCGATCCAGTTGAAGGAGATTGTACAAGCTCGATTTGATGCGCCTTATCATTTTCATCCTGAACTTGAGCTAACCTTAATTATTTCCGGCGAAGGAAAGCGCTTCATCGGCAATCAAATTTCTGATTTCAGTCCGGGTGATTTAGTGCTTTTGGGGTCTAATTTGCCTCATTGTTGGCAAAACCACCGCAATGATTGGTTGGGCTCCGACGAAACATCAGATGCCGCTCAGGCCATTGTTATTCATTTCAAAAGAGATTTTTTAGGAGATAAATTTCTTGAAAATGATGCCTGTCAAAACATTCGCCAATTGTTTGATCGGGCTAAAGGTGGCCTAACTATTTTAGGCCCAACCCAAGATAAAGTAGCTAGAGAAATACTAAAATTAAAGGAATTAGCCCCTTTTCCTAGGCTCTTAGCTTTTCTACAAATTTTACATTCCCTGACGATGGGCGGCGCGGACGTTCAACCCATTGACACCAATGAAGGAGGCTATACCGTTTCTAAAATCGACTTAGAGCGAATTAATCGAATATATGCGTACATCATTGCGCACTATACGCAAGAAGTCCATTTGGATGAAGTGGCGCATTTGGCCAACATGACGGAAACGGCTTTTTGTCGCTATTTCAAAAAGGTAACCCAAAAAACTTTTGTCGAAATTGTGACCGAATTTAGAATTAAACATGCGTGCCAAATGCTTAGAACTACCCAAAAAACGATGGTGGAAATCTGTTTTGAAAGTGGTTTTGGCAACTTATCGCACTTTAATAAACAGTTTAAGCAATGGATGAAAGTCCCACCCTTGCAATATCGAAAAATGACTCAGGAGTGGGTGTAACCTAATGGACTTCTTTCTTCTCTGGGAAGAGCAAACTCAAAATAATGCTGGTAGCTAAAATACCAACAATCACGGCTAAAGAGGAAAGAGTGCCAAAACCGATTTCAGATAAGTAATGATGACCTAGCATTTTCAAACCTACAAAACTCAACAACACACCGAGTCCAGTGGGTAAAAAGCGAAATAAGCCCATCAAACTCGAAAGGAAAAAGAAGAGTGAGCGCAAGCCCATGACTGCGAAAACATTGGAGAAAAAGACAATGTAAGGGTCTTTGGAAATAGAGAAAATCGCTGGAATCGAATCCACCGCAAACAATATATCCGTAAAAGCAATCACCACCACAATCACGAAAATAGGCGTAATAAATAATTTGCCCGTTTTCATACGAACGAAAAATCGGCCTATGACATTCCGGTGATATACATTAAAGAAACGTGATAAGAACTTGACGATCGGGTGTTCAGCCGGATTAATCTCCTCATCATGTTGTTTGGTAAATAAAATTTTCACCCCGGTATAAACTAAAAATGCGCCAAAAACGTAAATGATCCAATCAAATTTTTGCAACAGGGCCGCCCCCAAGAAGATGAAAATCAATCGCAAAATGATGGCTCCCAAAATTCCCCAAACTAAGATCTTTTTATAATAGCGTTTTTGTACGCCAAAGGAATTGAAAATTAAAATGAATACAAATACATTGTCGGCCGAAAGCGAATATTCGACCAAATACCCCGTAATAAACTCAAGCGATAAATTGTTTTGAAAAATGGTTAGTTGGTCCTCAAAAGTACCCATCCCCAACTCTATATTAGGAGCATACAAATCTTTGACGGCAATTAATCCATTTACATCGGTAATGCCATGCACCATACCCCCAAATTGCCTCAAAAAAAAGTAAAACGATACCGCTAAAAGGACCCAAGCTCCCGTCCAAAAACCCGCCTCTTTAAAAGTAACCTCCGCAGCTCCAGCCTTTTTGAAAATTCCTAGGTCCACAAGCATGACGGCTATGACCAAGATTGAAAAAATAAGAAAAAATAGAGATTCGCTCATAAATATTTAATTTTACCATTAGGCGACACAAAGGTCGCAAAAAATAGCCGAAAAATATGTACGAAGGGAAAAAGGTTATCGTGGTGATGCCGGCTTACAAGGCCGCTTTAACATTAGAAAAAACATATCAAGAAATACCGCATGATTGGGTGGATGAAGTGATTTTAGTGGATGATTATAGTCCAGACAATACAGTAGAAGTGGCGAAAAAAATTGGTATTAAACACATCGTACAACATGATAAAAACCTCGGCTATGGCGGAAATCAAAAATCATGTTACACAAAAGCTTTAGCCCTAGGAGGTGACATTGTGATTATGTTGCATCCTGATTATCAATACACGCCCATGTTATTGAAAGCCATGATTTCAATTATCGGCAATGGCTTATATCCCGTTGTTTTTGCATCTAGAATTTTAGGAAAAGGTGCATTAAAAGGGGGTATGCCTATTTATAAATACATTGCCAACCGTCTATTAACCTTGTTTCAAAATATATTAATTGACCAAAAACTCTCAGAATACCACACAGGTTACCGCGCGTTTTCCAAGGAAGCACTAGAAGCTGTACACTTCACAAAATGTGACAACGATTTTATTTTTGATAATCAAATGGTGTTGCAGTTATTTTGGAAGGGATTTGAAGTAGGTGAAGTAACCTGCCCAACTAAATATTTCGAAGAAGCCTCGTCGATCAATTTTAAACGAAGCTCCATCTATGGTTTAGGCGTTTTATGGTATTCTGTACGCTACCGACTGGCTAAATGGGGGTGGCATTGGGATTTAGTAGAATAGTTATTTTGGTTTAGCCTTGTTTTCCAACAAGGCTAAACATATGGGAAACTACCTAAAATCTAATATTGAGCCCCAATAAAAAGTTGAACCCCGCCTGAGGATATTGAAAATTTTCCGTCGTTAATTCGCCAGCATATAGGTAACTATAGGTATATCCGTTGGACGAGTACATCGAATTCAACACGTTGTTCATCAATAAAGTAGAACTAATGTTTTTTGAAAACACATAGCTAAATCTCAAATCTTGAGTGGTATAAGCAGCCAATGAACGATTTTTCGTTGACGTATTATCTAAATATTGCTTGCCCACATATTTAGATAAAAGCGCTCCCTCAAATGCTCCTTTTTTATAGGTAATTGTATTCCCGGCAATAACGCTGGGTGAATAGGCTATATCGCTTGTACCATGTGGAATAATGACCTCGGCGTAATTTTCATAATCGGTCAACTTCTCATTGAAATTCTGAATTTTATTTTGGCTCAACGTAACATTTCCCGACCAAAGAATATGTGGCAAAACTTGATAATTCAAGGAAGCCTCCAGGCCCAACCGGTAACTGTCCGGAGCATTGGTACGAATCGCTTCGCCTACATTATTTAAGGCTCCCGTGAGGACCAATTGATCCTTATATTTCATGAAATAACCGTTCAATTGCAAGGCATATTTTTTTCCAGCTTGCTGATATCCTAGCTCATAATCCTGTAGGTATTCGGGTCGGGGTGCGGAATTTGGATTGTCTACAAAATCTTGCCGACTAGGTTCTTTGCTACCCAAGGAGATCGAAGAATAAATTTTTGATTCGTCTGAAATCTGATGTGTCAAACCCGCTTTAGGGTTAAAAAAATAAAAGCTATTTTGATTATTCAATGTCAAAAACTTATCCGCCGTACCCAACATAGTATATCCCACCGTTCTGTATTGCAAATCAAGATAGGCATTCCAACGATCAGCTAAAACCAAATTAGCTTTTGCATAGAAGTTCAAATCTGTCTTTTGGGACCTACTCCGATACCACTCATAATTTTTATAGGAAACAGGCAAGGATTTACCTTCCGCAATGAGCCCATAATGTCTTCCCACATATCGATTCCATGCACCTCCAAAATTGAATTTAATCTTGGATGATCCTTCGTATTGCAAGGAAAAAGTCGTTCCATAAAAATCATTATCCAACCACTTTTGGCGCACCAAGTCCGTACTAATTTTTGAATTTATTCCATAATTTTCTAAAGCTGCTTGAGGCTTAAATTCTTCAAAAAAACCTCTTCCATAAGTATAATGGGCATTTAAATCTAAATTCCAGGAAGCGGAAATTCGATGATTTGTCAACAATTGTAAATGATCCTGTGCATAATTATCCGTTTGGTTTGCATAGGTATAATAGTTGTACGTCCGACCAGATTTCAATAAGTTATCGGCCTCAGCGGAAGACAAATAATTGCGCTCAATATAAGCCTGCATCTCGGTTAAAGACCCATTTACACGAGATTCTGGAGTCCCATACCAAGATTGAAAGGTCTTCTCTTTACCAAGAAAATAATTTAAACGTACAAAGCTTTTCGAGCCAAAATATGCGGCCGACAAATAAGCCGATTGCAGATTAGAGGATGCGCGGTCGATGTAGCCATCCGAAACGATTCTTGACAAACGTCCATCCACCGTAAATTTACTGCCCAACAACCCCGAACCTAATTTCAGCGTTGTCTTAAGCGTTCCAAAAGAACCCCCAGAAGCATTTATTTCCGCATAAGCCTTCTCTTCAAAATGATTCGTTTGCATATTAACCGATCCTCCAAAAGCACCAGCACCATTTGTTGACGTTCCCACCCCACGCTGTATTTGTACCGAATTTACTGAGCTCGCAAAATCCGGCATATTGACCCAATAGGTTCCTTGAGATTCAGAATCATTCACCGGAATCCCATTGATCGTCACATTAACCCGCGTCGCATCTGAGCCCCGAATTCTAATTCCCGTATACCCGACTCCAGCGCCCGCATCAGAAGTCGTCACGACAGAAGGTGTAAAATTTAGCAAATTGGGCATATCTTGACCCAGGTTATTTTTACCCAATTCTGACGCAGAAACATTTGAAAAAGCCATCGCAGAATTTTCATCCGCGCGTAGCGACTTCACCATCACTTCATCTTGTAAAAAACTTGATCGTTTTAATTCCACACGGGATGCATTTTCGGCTAAAATCTCGACCGGCTCATAGCCAACAAAACTAATTTTCAGGATATTTTTTTGAGATGATGAACTAATGGAAAAGTACCCATTCGCATCCGAAATAGTCCCATTGGGACTTCCTAGAATAGAAACAGAAGCGCCCCACAAGGGATTTTTGGATTCCTGGTCTACGACTTGGCCACGAATCTTTTGCGCATAGATCTCCTGTAGAGAAACAAATAAAACAAACAATGTCATTAACTTTTTCATTTTGAAATAGTAACAACAGGCAAAGGAGTCAAATCCCGTATGATTTAACAATAACCCTAATTTTTTGATTTTTTTGAGTTTTTAGTGCTAAAAACTCTACAAAATCCCTTCGACGGCATTATCCGTATCAGGTTCAATGGGTATAATCTCAGCCTTTTTTCAAGGCACCCCTTTTTGTGGATGCACAAAGATATAAATTTTTCTACCTTTGCAATCCTAATTTTAAATTTCTTACCCGATTTAGGGACACGATGATTGTAAAAGATTTCCTCCAGTTATATAAATCAGATGGAATTGTTCAAACAATTTTACAGCAAATTTCTGTCGCTGAAAAAGGAAGTTTATTCTACATCAAAGGACTTTGTGGAGCTTTAGACACCGTTTTAATCGCCGCCCTAGGCCAAGAAAAAAATCCTCTTCTTATTGTTTGTGAAGGAAAAGAAGAAGCACATTATGTTTTAAACGATTTGCAATCCCTTTTGGGTGATCCAGCTGTCATGCTTTTTCCCATGTCGCACAAAAAACCCTATGAGTGGGAAGATGTAGACAACGCGAATGTGCTCATGCGGGCTGAGGTACTTAATACCTTGAGTAATTACCATGACCAATTATTAGTTTTAGTCACGTATCCAGAGGCGTTAACCGATAAGGTGATTAATCGAAAATCCCTTGTAAAAAATACACTTTCGATCCGAGTAGGAGATAAAATTGATCCCACTTTTGTAGCCGAGACATTAAATGAATATGATTTTGAACGGACCGATTTTGTCTATGAAGCGGGTCAATATTCAGTGCGTGGAGGAATTTTAGATGTGTTCTCATACGCCGCTGAATTTCCGTATCGGCTTGATTTTTTTGGCGATGAAGTAGATAGTATTCGAACCTTTCATCCCGAAACCCAATTGTCCATTCAATCGGTTTCAGCCATGCACCTTATTCCCGATGTGCAAACAAAATTAGTGCAAGAAACTAGAGAAACTTTTTTCTCATTTTTACCTGCAAAAACAAGTATTTGGATTAAGGATCCTGGGGCATTATTCGAAATTATTGAAACTAATTTTGAGAAAGCAACAGAAGATTTTGAGCGAATAAAATCTTCCGGGGGTGGAAATATCCAAATTATATCTGATCCCAGTGAACGTTGGGAAACGAAGAAAGAAATTAAAAAATCACTGAGTGGATTTACGCTTGTGGAATTTGGCAAGCGTACTTTTTTCAAGAATGCCACACTCATTCCCTATCCATCAAAAAACCCAGGGGCCTATCAAAAAGATTTTGAACGCTTGGCCGCTGCCTTTTTAGAAAACCAAAGTTTAGGGTTTCAAAATATTATTTGTTCGGAGTCGGCACGCCAACTAGAACGGCTGGAGGTCATTTTCAATGAAATAAATTCCGCCATTCAGTTTAAAACGATCCAAATTACACTAAGAGAAGGGTTTGTCGACGAGCAAACAAAAATCGCCTTTTATCCCGATCACCAACTTTTTGATCGGTTTAATCGATTCAAGGAAAAAAATAAATTCTCAAAGAATAAAACCCTAACCTTAAAGGAATTACGAAGTTTACAGGTAGGTGATTTTGTGACCCACGTGGATTATGGCATCGGTCGTTTCGCGGGTTTAAATATTATCGACACATCCAATGGAGAACAAGAAGTCATCCGATTAATTTATCGAGATGATGATGTCTTGTCGGTATCCATTCATTCCTTACACAAGATTTCAAAATATTCAGGGAAAGATGGGGCGCCCCCAAGCATGTCCAAGCTGGGTTCCCCCGAATGGGACAATAAAAAATCAAAAGTAAAAAGGCAGGTAAAAGATATCGCCAAAGAGTTAATTGCACTTTATGCCAAAAGAAAAACCGCCAAGGGATTTGCTTTTTCAGCCGATACCTATTTACAGGCTGAATTAGAATCATCCTTTATATATGAGGACACGCCAGACCAAGCAAAAGCCACGGCCGATGTAAAAATGGATATGGAAAAGCCACATCCGATGGACCGTTTGGTTTGTGGGGATGTGGGTTTTGGCAAAACTGAAATAGCCATCAGAGCGGCCTTTAAAGCCGTGTCAGATTCTAAACAGGTGGCCGTACTTGTACCTACGACGGTGCTGGCGATGCAACACTTTAGAACTTTTCATGAACGATTGGCCGCATTCCCCTGTAAAGTGGAATACATCAATCGCTTCAAATCAAGCAAGCAGATTAATGAAACACTCGCTCGGGTAGCCACCGGCGAAACCGATATCCTCATTGGAACCCACCGACTGGTCAACAAAGACGTGCTGTTCAAAAACCTGGGTTTGATGATTATTGACGAAGAACAAAAATTTGGAGTCAAGGTCAAAGACCGATTAAAAGAAATGCGCGTAGATGTGGATGTACTCACTTTAACCGCTACGCCCATTCCTAGGACCTTGCATTTTTCACTGATGGGCGCTCGGGACTTATCCATCATTGCCACTCCACCACCGAATCGCCAACCGGTTGACACAAAATTAGTGGTCATGACCGATGAAATTTTAAGGGATGGGGTGCGAAGTGAATTAGCCAGAGGAGGCCAAGTTTTTGTGGTACACAATAAAATCAGTGATTTGGAGAGTACGGCCAACCGGATTTTACGATTAGTTCCTGATGCTAAAATAGGCGTGGCGCATGGACAAATGGAAGGCGATAAATTAGAAAAAATTATGCTCGGGTTTATCGAAGGGCATTATGATGTGCTTGTCGCGACTAATATCATCGAATCCGGTTTAGATATTCCAAATGCCAACACCATTTATATCTTAAACGCAAACCATTTTGGCCTTTCCGATTTACATCAGATGCGTGGCCGAGTGGGTAGATCCAACAAAAAAGCCTATTGCTATCTCGCCACCCCATCCTTAGCCTCATTAACGAGCGATGCTAGAAAAAGACTAAGCGCCCTAGAAGAATTTGCGGATTTGGGAGACGGGATTAAGGTGGCTATGCGCGATCTAGATATTAGAGGAGCTGGAAATTTATTGGGAGGAGAACAAAGTGGATTTATTAATGATTTGGGATATGACATGTACCACAAAATTTTAGATGAGGCGGTCCAAGAATTAAAAGAAAACGAATTTAAATCTTTATTTGAGACGGATTTAGGTGCTGTGGCGGAAGCTCTAAAAGTAGATTGCCAAATCGAAACCGATTTAAGAGTGCTAATTCCAGAAGACTATGTTAGCAGTATTTCGGAGCGCTTAGCACTATATACCCGACTAGACGAAATCGAGAACGAAAAAGAGTTGGATGAATTTATGGCTGAAGTAAAAGATCGCTTTGGGGAATGGCCGACAGAAGTACGAGATATGTACGAATTAGTAGCATGTCGCTGGAAAGCGCAGGTACTCGGAATAGAAAAAATTACGTTGAAGGGCAATATTTTGAAATTGTATTTCGTTTCTATGGAGGCGCAGTCAAATACCGGAACAACCATAATAGGCCAGGTCATTCAGTTTGTAAATAAGAAAAAAGGAAGCTGCCAACTGCGTGAAAAAGGGGGTAAATTGATCCTCCAAGTAGAAAAAGTAAGTACAATAAAAGATTTAAATAGTATTTTGATAGATATTTTAGGTTAATTTTGAGCAAATTGCTTGAATTTCATACCTTTGTTTTTCAAATTCTGTAGAAAAGAACATATAGATGATTGCTAAATTAAAATTTGTTTTAGGCCTTTGCGGCATCGCGGTGTTAATGACATCCTGCCCAAGCGGCATCGGAAGTAAATTAGGTGGAAGTCTAGGCGGCAAACCTAATAGCGTTAACATTGGAAGTTCATCCTCTGTAACCGGTCTTGCATATAATCAAAAAGCAGGATTTCAGGTTGATAAAAAATTCACAGGACAGCTCATTGGGCCTAACTTAGTCTTTATTGAAGGGGGTCGTTTTACTATGGGATCCATCGAAGAAGATGTGATGGGAACGCATGATAATATCGAGCGTACCGTCTCTGTACAATCATTTTACATGGATGAAACGGAAATCGCGAATGTGCATTATTTAGAATATTTATATTCCGTTCAAAAAGATTCAACCTTAGATTTTTATGAGGCTGCCTTGCCAGATACAACTGTTTGGCGTAATGATTTAGCCTTTAATGATCCATATGTAGAACAATATTTGAGATTCCCAGGATTTAGAATGTATCCAGTGGTTGGAATTTCTTGGACTCAGGCGACCGATTACTCTATGTGGAGAACGGCCGTTGTAAATCAAAATTTAGCCGGAGGAAACGCTAAAACAAAAGCGCCAAAAGCGACTAAAACGGGTGCGGCAACAGCTTCAGCTGCGACTAGAGCTAATGCGCCAGCTAGAGTAAGTATAGAATCAGGGCGTATTTTACCATCTTACCGACTACCTACTGAAGCGGAATGGGAATATGCGGCGAAGGCGATGATTGGAACCCAACAACAAGATGAAAATCAGGCAAACCAACGAATTTATCCTTGGGATGGTCCGTCATTAAGAGAATCTAGCGGAAAAAGCAGAGGAACGATGTTGGCCAACTTCAAACGTGGACGAGGTGATTATGCAGGTATTGCAGGTAAATCAAATGACGGTGCAATCATTACTGCTGAAATTTACAAATATGCTCCGAACGATTTCGGTTTGTATCAAATGGCAGGAAATGTGAATGAGTGGGTGATGGATTTATATCGTCCCTTATCGTTTCAAGATTTCAATGACCTAAATCCTGTGCGTCGAAATGATAAATTAGACAAAGCTTCTCGTTATGATAGTAAAAACAATAATTCATTAATTGACAATAAATCCAGAGTTTACAAAGGAGGTTCTTGGGCTGACATATCTTATTGGTTAGCTCCAGGTTCTCGTAGATTCTTAGATCAGGATTCTGCTACGGCGACCATTGGTTTCCGTTGTGCTATGATTTCAGCAGGATTAAATAAATAATCGCATTTATTTTAAAGCCGCCAGTGCAAGAAAAGAAATTTCTCTTGCGCCGGTGGCTTTTAGTTTTTCGGCGGCCGCTAAAAAAGTAGCTCCTGTAGTCAAGGTGTCATCTACGACTAAAATGTGTTTGCCCCTAATGAGCCCCTCATTTTCTACCCCAAAAGCATCTGAAAGAGATTCATACCGCTGAGCTCTATTTTGGCCAACCAAAGATTTACTCTGAATTTTACGAATTAATACGTGATCAAGACTAGGCAATCCGGTGGCTTGTTGGATTCCTTTGGTTAAGCAAGCGGCTTGATTATATCCCCTTTCGCTTAGTTTCTTAGCAACAAGTGGAATAGGGATCATCGCATCATAAAAAATAAATGAATGGGCTTTTTGTAATTCCTTACCACACCAAAAACCCAAAAACTCTCCTAAATCAGAATGCCCCTTGTATTTAACCTCGTGCATGAGGTGCTGAACTCTACTTCCCTCAGAAAATAAAAAAAAGGCATTGACATCCTTAAAATCGAATAATCCGTCAAATTTTGCCGTAATCCAATTAGGCGTAGGTAGAAATAAACCTGGCTTCGGCAGGTCGAATCGACAGCCCGTACAGATAAAATCTTCCGACGCTAAAAGCGGGAATTGGCAAGCTCCACAGAGCCTAGGATAAACTAATTGTAAAAAGCTCTTAAACATCTAGAAAAACTTTTGTATTTAATATAAGTTTCAGTAATTTTGCACCCCTAAATCAGTACTAAAACGAAAACATATTGTTTTGTTGTCCAAGTACTTGATCATTTAAAAATAGAGTTAAAAAAACATTTCATAATTAAATTTAAAAATGGCACGCGATTTAAGATTTACTAGAAACATTGGTATTGCTGCGCACATTGATGCTGGTAAAACCACCACAACAGAACGTATTCTCTATTATGCTGGGGTTTCTCACAAAATAGGTGAGGTACATGATGGAGCTGCTACCATGGACTGGATGGAGCA